>Ga0209810_1000104_pt1 | contig 257649 bp, 202 predicted proteins | sample Coa_R1_7_FD_187159 | JGI IMG/M metagenome (GOLD analysis project Ga0209810, IMG submission 187159) | Surface soil microbial communities from Centralia Pennsylvania, which are recovering from an underground coalmine fire - Coalmine... | ecosystem: Environmental > Terrestrial > Soil >...
TGAGACCGGCTTTGCCAGGATTGGCTCCCCCTCGCGGGTTGGCGACCCTCTGTGCCGGCCATTGTAGCGTGTGTGTCGCCCAGGATGTCAGGGCCGTGCTGACTTGACGTCATCCCCACCTTCCTCCCCGTTGAACAGGGCAGTCTCGTTAGAAAAAATCAACTAACGATAAGGGTTGCGCTCGTTGCGGGACTTAACCCAACACCTCACGGCACGAGCTGACGACAGCCATGCAGCACCTGTGTAGCCGTCCCTCGCGGGAACATCCATTTCTGGATGGTGCGACTACATGTCAAACCCTGGTAAGGTGCTTCGCGTCGCATCGAATTAAACCACACGCTCCGCTGCTTGTGCGGGTCCCCGTCAATTCCTTTGAGTTTTAGTCTTGCGACCGTACTCCCCAGGCGGACCACTTAACGTGTTAACTACGATACGGAAGGGGTCGACTCCTCCCACATCTAGTGGTCATCGTTTACGGCCAGGACTACCGGGGTATCTAATCCCGTTCGCTCCCCTGGCTTTCGCACCCGAGCGTCAGAAGTGAGCCAGGACCCTGCCTACGCCATTGGTGTTCTTCCGGATCTCTACGCATTTCACCGCTCCACCCGGAGTTCCAGGTCCCTCTCTCACTCTCAAGTTCGCCAGTATTTGAAATCCCCCACCGGTTAAGCCGGTGATTGTCGCTTCAAACTTAGCGAACCGCCTGCGTGCGCTTTACGCCCAATAATTCCGGACAACGCTTGCCCCCTACGTATTACCGCGGCTGCTGGCACGTAGTTAGCCGGGGCTTATTCACCAGGTACCGTCCATTCTCTTCCCTGGTAAAAGCAGTTTACAACCCGAAGGCCGTCGTCCTGCACGCGGCGTTGCTCCGTCAGAGTTGCCTCCATTGCGGAAAATTCCTCACTGCTGCCTCCCGTAGGAGTCTGGGCCGTTCTCAATCCCAGTGTGGCTGATCATCCTCTCAGACCAGCTACCGATCGTTGCCCTGGTGAGCCGTTACCTCACCAGCTAGCTAATCGGCCGCGGGCTCATCTTCCAGCGCCCCTCCGAAAAGGAGCTTTGCTCGTTGCCGAGCGTATGCGGTCTTGTCAGCGATTTCTCGCCGGTATTCCTCACTGAAAGGCAGATTACCCACGTGTTGCTCACCCGTCCGCCACTCGCTCATTGCTGAGCGCGTTCGACTTGCATGTGTTAGGCACGCCGCCAGCGTTTATCCTGAGCCAGGATCAAACTCGTCATACATTGTTTTGCGTACACCCTTTTGACGAAAGGATGTACTTGAATTGACAGAAACTGCTTTAGCAAACAGTTGCTGTTCTGTTTTCCACTCTTCAATTGTCAAGGTTCATGACAGACAGCATGTTCAATAAACATACCGTCAATCGAAAAAATACAGGTTGTGGTGCGCATCCCGAAAAAGGGACAGCAAAACGTGGGAAGATTTCAATTCCTCAATCGAGAAAATGGCCATTGGCCAACATTGGGGGTGTCAACCAGAAGCTGCTTACCCGTCTTCCTCAACCACGTTTTGTATTATCTCACATGCATCGCGAAATGTCAAATCGCGTGTTCATCAACCTGGCACAAGTCGATGATGTGCATGCTTCACTACTTACAACACATTGAGCCGGAACTTTATTCCGCACTCACCGCTCCGCATTCAAGAGAACTCGTAAGTGGTTTTCATGTAGTAAAACATAGGAAGCATGGATTTTATTCCACACTCACTAACTCTTTCAAGAAGTCTGTAACGTGCCAGCGGCACTTAGACTTTCTTTTTTTCGCGCCAGGGTGTATAGTGTGGTGAGGAGAAATTTGTCCGAATTGAAAGGCTGTTCGTATGGTTTTCTGTGGACATTGCGGTTATCAACTGGCGCCAGGGAATACAGTATGCCCGCGCTGCGGAACCCCTGTTGATCCAGATGTGGAGATGACAATAGATAGCCCGCCGGAGCCAGACAATCCAACGGTTGCCTCCGGTCTGATACACGCGCCTACACAGGTACAGCCTGGCGTTCAGCGCCCGGTTGCCGGCGGTTCAGGTAGCCAGTTCACGTCTGGGCAGCAGGAGCCACTCATTCTAGGGCCGGATGGCAATACCTATAACCCTGATACAGGGCTGGCTAACGCGCCTACCAGCATGATGGGCGCGCCAACCTATCCTATGCCCAATCAGGCTTCTCCTGCCAACCCTAACGTTGGGTCGTATCCTGGCTATGATCAGCAGAATATTGGCAATTATCCGCAGCCAATGGGTTCGTATCCTGGCTATGTACCGTTTGCCGGCGATGGCCATACATCGCAAGCCGAGTACGAGGCGATGCGAGCGGAACTGGCAGCGCGTAACAGGACGGGGCGCATTGTTGGATTATTGCTCATCTTGCTGGGTCTGCTTCTTATCATTGGAGCGATGGTGTTATACGTGGTAGGGCGTAATGCAACCACATCTATCGAGCATACGCTTCCTCTCGCCAATATGCTGGTAATCAAGCATCTCCTGTAGTAGTCCCGCTCGCTACCTTTATCTGGCTGGCGGGACTACTATGCTATAATAATACTGAACTAGCAAGTCTTTCCTGAGGATGCAATGTCTATGCAAGCAGGGGCAAGAGAAATATGGCAATCGAAAATCTACGAACCATGACAGTTGAAGAATATTTTCAACTCGAAGATAACGACTGGATTCGCAATCGCTGAAAGGTGAAAGCTACCACAAAGAGCAGAACCAGTGGATTTACGAAGCCTTTGAAAGTGAAGACGAGATCACGCTACATAGCCTGGGTGTCCACTTCCCCTTGACTGATGCTTATGTGGATGTGGAATTTGAAGAAAATACGGGCGACCAGAACATACAGTAATTTCACCCACCATTATTGTTCGTGAGATGAAGATATAGCTATATCCTTTATCTCTCCATCGTTGCTCCAACACGCAATATCCTCAAGGCACGTTCAGTGGTATCGCGTGTTAACTCGGCGGCATGTTCCATCGCATATTCCAGCGTCATAGGGCCAGGGGGCAACACCGCGATGGCATCTACTCCTAACTTGTAGGTTTGCTGGTAGTTCTCTCCCAGCCCACCGGCAATCGCCAGTACCGGCAGTCCATAGCGTTTTGCCAGAGCTGCAACGGCTCCCACGGTCTTGCCATAGGCGGTCTGGCTATCGAGTTGTCCCTCTGCCGTAATCACCAGGTCGGCAGAGCGCATGTGCTTCTCCAGTTGCACTGCCTCCATTACAATCTGCGCTCCTGGTCGCAATGTTGCATGGAGAAATGCCAGCAGGCCCGCGCCCAATCCACCTGCCGCCCCAGCACCGGGTACATCTCGTACCGCCAGTCCAAGATCGCGCTTGATGATCTGTGCGTAATGTTCCAGGGCGGCATCCAGTTGTACTACCATCTCAGGTGTTGCGCCCTTTTGTGGGCCATACACTGCCGAAGCTCCATTCGGCCCGCATAGGGGATTCGTGACATCGCAGGCCACGTCAAACATGCATGTTTGCAGTCGCACATCCATCATCTCTGTGAAAATGCGGGACAGTGTGGCAAGGGCAGCCCCACCATGCGCAATCTCCTTTCCTTCTGCCGTTTGTAGTGAAGCGCCCAGCGCCTGTGCCATGCCAGCGCCGCCATCGTTAGTCGCGCTGCCCCCAATACCAATGATGAAACGATTGCAGCCATATTCCAGGGCAGCCAGGATCAACTCGCCTACTCCAAAGGTCGTCGTGATGCGCGGGTCGCGCCGTTCAGGAGGGACAAGCGGCAGCCCGGCGCATGCCGCCATCTCAATTGCGGCAGTGCGCCCATCTCCCAACAGACCGAAGAACGCGTTCACGGGTTCGTCCAGTGGCCCCGTCACCGCCTGCTCTACTATCATGCCGCCGGTAGCATCCACCAGTGCCTGGACCGTTCCCTCACCACCATCGGCAACAGGAACGATATCGATTTCCGCCTCTGGATAGACTACTTCGACACCCTTCGCGATGGCCTGACCCGCTTCGGCTGCCGTAAGACTGCCTTTCAAAGATTGGGGGGCGATGAGAATGCGCATGATAATACCTCCGTTAGTTTGCAGATCAGTAGCTGATTAATTATATCAGTTTCATGGCAGTGGTGAGGTCAAAGGACGATTATAATAAGATCTGGAGGGTGACCACAAGGTCCGCTCTTTCACCGTCCCGACTCTATGGAGTATTGTTTGCATCTCTAAAACATCTGCACTATACTACTTTTGGAAAACATCCTATTTGCTAGCACGGAGATCTCATATGTTGAATCTATCATGGCCCTGGAATCCGGGCATACTCATATTTCTGCTTGTCCTCTGCCTGCTCTATGGTCTGGGAATCTGGTTGGCACGCAAGCGCGACGCGGCACAAAGGCCCTTAAAAATCTATCATATTCTTGCTTTTGTCACTGCCATAGTAGGCATTGCGCTGATGATGCTCACACCTCTCGATACCGTCGCACGTACTCAATTGTTCGCCGTTCACATGTTTCAGGCCGTTGTGCTGATTACCGTCTGCGGTCCTATGTTGCTGTTTGCCTGCCCGCATTGGCTTCTGCAGCCACTTGTTGAGCATCCTCTGGTACGTCCTGTTGCTCGCTTCCTCACACAACCGGTGATAGCCTCTGGCATCTTCAACCTCACGTTCCTCTTATGGCACGCGCCTGGCCCGTTTCATTATGCCCTGCTGCACGCAACCGTCTATCATATTGCACTGCTGAGCATCTTGCTAACCTCACTACTCAACTGGTGGCCGCTGATCGGACCCGTCAAAGAACTGCACAAGATGAGCTATCCTATGCAGATGCTCTATGCCTTCGTGGACGGGCAGCCGGTCGATATCTTCGCTTTCCTGTTGGTATTCACAGGCACGCTCTTTTATCCATACTACACCTTTCCGACGCAGCTTGCCCAGTTTGGTGTAACCCCTATTGCCGATCAGACAATCGGAGGCGCATTCTTACTATTGCCGGGGCTGGTTGATCTTTTAGTGATGTCGCCGCTCTTTTTCCGCTGGCTTGGTCAGATCGAGGAAAAAGCAAAAATTGCCGATGAGCGGCGGCAGCGGGAAATCGAGGAAGAGGAAGCTCTGCTGGAAATGGAAGAAGTCGAATCCTCGGAAGCTTAAGCTCTGCTACCAGCGACAGTCCAGGTACAGGGCTACTCTCAGGCGCCGTTCGTATTCCCGGCGCGGAATCTCCGTTACGCCCAACGTGGCAAGATGCGGAGTGAGAAACTGTGTATCGTGCAGCACGTAGCCGCATGCTTTTAGGTGTTCGACCAATGCTACCAGGCATACTTTTGAGGCATCGGTAGCATACGAGAACATGCTCTCGCCCATAAAGGCCCCTCCCAGCGATACACCATAGAGTCCGCCGACCAGTTCGCCGTTCTTCCACGCCTCGACGCTGTGCGCGAAGCCCGTGTAATACAGGCGGGTATAGGTATCAATGAATACCTCGTTGATCCACGTCTCTTTGCGGTCCGCGCAGCAGCGCATCACGGTCTCAAAAGCCGTATCCATGCGCACCTCGTAGATATTTTTCCGTATCGTGGCACGTAGCGAGCGTGAAATGTGCAGGTTGGAATGTTCCAGAATGGCGCGAGGATCGGGCGCATACCAGTGAATTCTGCCATTGTCATCTGCCATAGGGAAAATACCCTGGGCATAGGCATTGATTACCAGGTTCGGATCGAGCGGCTCCAGTTTTTGCTTCGACATATGCAACTACGTATGGCTGTTACTGTTCAATTCGCCTCGAAATAAATATACAGTTTGAGGATATGCTTACGGAAGTATGATAGCATAAGAAGCCCTGAACGGAAACAGGTTTTCTCTGGTGATTCCCTAAAAGTGCGCGCAGATTCTTCGCTGCGCTCAGCATGACAGGCCCCGGAGAGAGCCAGGTGTCTCCGGGGCCTGTCATGCTGAGCGCAGCGAAGAATCTGCGCGCTGAAACCACCTGGGCCCTCCTCGTCCTGGAGGCTTCCAGGGAATCATCAGCTTCTCTTCCTCGCATTACTGCACAACTATTGTCGCCTTCATATAGGGATGGAAGCTACAATGATAGGCATAAGTGCCAGGCTGAGAAAAAGTGAAACTGAATGTTCCGCTTTGGGGAGCAATCGGGTTATTAACGCCGGAGTCAAACGACTTCCCGTCGTCGCTTGTCACAGTATGGGGCGCCGAGGTCGTATTTTTCCAGACCACTGTGGTGCCCACCTTGATCGTCAGAGTCGCGGGACTGAAGGCGTAAGGATTGCTGCTTCCGGTAGTAATCATGACCACCGGGCCGTTGCCTGTTCCCGAACTGGTTGGAGTATTTGTCGCTGCGGGTGCAGTAGTGCCGCCGTTATTGTTGGCACTACCGCTAGTGGCTCCTCCACAGGCTGATAAAAGCAATACCATAACTAATGCCACCAATGACAGCCATGCCCACAGACGATGTTTATGTGTGGAGATTATGCGTGAAGTAATGTTTGAGTTCGTTTGCATCATTCGTTTGTTCTTCTTTCTAGTAATGGAGAGTAAAAGCAGGGAAAGTCAGGTGTATCTAGCCAGGAAGGCGTATGGAATATCAACTCCCCACTGTTTCTTAGTGAAAAATACGGAGGAGGGTTACACACGCCAAAAATTTAACAATACTGAGCTAAAAAACCTTGACTTTTGCTGAATCTGCTTGTACACTTCTCTCAGATTTACCGTTGCTTAGCTTAATGCAAAGATGATCAGGCAGAAATTTATCATTTCCTTTAGCTTCAGAATTTCCTCATTGTGCATAGGATTCCTCATACCGTAATGATTGAGATTTCATCGATAGAGAAAGCAGCATGAAAACTTACTCGCAAATCCATCTGCATGCCCGGCATCAGATGCTCGCGACTTCAAACGGAGAGGAGGTGAGAGGATGAGAGGAAAGCTACGTGATAAGCCAGCGAATATCAAGCGTGACCGTTTGAAGCGTGAACTGGTGGAGCGACGGCGCCCTTCCCGCCGCGAAAGCCGCAGTGCAACCCTGTTCAATCAGCAGTTGGAAGATGAGTATCAGTCATTAGATGACGGGGAACCGCCTGTCGCTCTGGAGCAGCAGAAGTAACGGAGGGCCTGCTGATATTTTAGAAAGTATCAAGGCGGGTTGAAGGCATTTCCAGCTTTGACAATCTGCCCTGGTACTTTCTTGATGTTAGGGAATATCCAGTTCTGGGAATATGCGCCGGGCAATGACTAAGCGCTGAATCTGCGCCGTGCCCTCGAAGATGTCGAAAACCTTGGCATCGCGGAACCACTTGGCGATAAACTGCTTGCGCTCCGAGTCTTCGCCGGGAGCAGTCACGCGTACCGCGGCAGCCGTAACCTTCATCACCAATCCACCGGCGTATGCCTTGCTCATGGATGCCTCTTTGGAATTGGGAATGCGGCGGTCTGCCATCCACGCGGCCCGCCAGACGAGGAAACGAGCCATTTCAATCTCCTGTCCCAACTCAATCAGTTCGTCTTCCAGTGTGCTGCGTTTATGCGCCGGGAATCCCTTTGGCAATTCCTCGTGAAGCCACTCCCAGGTTGCCTCGTGAGCAGCGCGCGCGATGCCCACGGCCAGCGCCCCAACCATTGGGCGAGTGGCGTCGAGTGTTCCCATGGCCGCCTTGAAGCCGGCTTTCTTTGTTTGCTCGCGCCCGCTTAGCAGATTATCTTTGGGGATGCGGCAATTTTCGTAGATCAGCTCGGCTGTCTGTGATGCTCGCAAACCCATTTTCTCCTCGATACGCCCGACAATCAGTCCCGGCGTGCCCTTTGGTACGACGAAAGGACGAATGCCCTCCCGGCCCAGGCTCTTATCGATGGTTGCGAATGTCACGACCAGGTCTGCTCGCGCGCCATTCGTGATATAGTGCTTATGGCCGTTGATGACCCACTCATCTCCGTCCAGAACCGCTGTAGTGGACATGCCTGCTACGTCGGACCCGATTCCTGGTTCGGTCAGCGCCAGCGCACCCCAGTGCAACTGTCCATCCATGAATGGGCCGAGAAAGCGCATCTGCTGTTCCGGCGTGCCCTGGGAAAGGATGGGCGGTGCGGCCAACCCCGGTCCGGGAATAGCGGTGGAAAGAGCGGCATCGCCCCAGGCCATCTCTTCTTGCGCCAGCACTGAGAGGATGTTATCCTGCTTTTCGTTTTCCTCCTGCCCCTGCATGCGTGCCTGGGCTGCTGATCCGCCCCAGTAGCGTTTCTGCATGTTCCAGAAGAACGACTCGGGAATCTTTTCCGTGCGGTCGCATTCAAGCGAGATGGGACGCATCTCTTCGAGTGCAATCTGGTGCGCGTAGTCGCGCGCCGCCTGTTGCGATTTGCTGAGGGTGAAATCTATCATCGTCTTCTACTCCATTGCAGCTGCATTGCGCATCCACATCTCGACCGGGTGATCCTGTATAAAACCGGCGCCACCCAGGATTTGCACAGCATCGGTCGTAGCTGATTTCGCGACCTGAATTGCCTGGTGCTGCGCGGCCTCCGCCTCGTGTACCAGCATATCGTTTGCCAGGCCGCGATCCCAGTTTGACGCGACCCTCCAGACGAGCAGGCGCGCCGCGTCGAGCTTCATTGCCATCTCTGCCACCATAAAGGCAATACCCTGGTACGTGGCAATCGGACGACCAAATGCGACGCGCTCTTTCGCGTAATCCCTGGCATATTCAAACGCCGCACGCGCCATACCGCATGCCACGGCTCCACGCAATATGTTATAGAGGGCCGCGGCCCGAATCACGCCGGGGTCGCCGGCTTTCCCCAGCAAATCGCCTGCCGGAATGGCTACATTTTCGAAGGTCAGAGAGACACTTGGAGCAGCGATCAACCCCAATTTTTGCACGTCTGAGCGGATATGCAGTCCCGCGAGTTGTGGAGGAACCAGTAGCAGGCACAGGCCGTCCATACCGGTTGTTCCTTCCAGGCGCAATAGTACGACGCGTGGCCGGGAGCGACCGCCATGAATCACGTCGCGTTTGGTGCCGTTGACGATATAGTGCTCGCCCTCGAGCCTGGCTGTCGCGCTGATCTCTGCTAGCGAATGCCCGCCCGTGCGCTCGGCGAAAGCGAAGCTGCCGAAGCGCATATATCCCTCTTGCTCGTCGCAGAAAGGCGTAATGTAATGGGCCTGTTGATTCTCGTCGCCCGCCAATAAGACGGCCACCGGCCCCATCAACGAGCCGAGGATGTTCATTGCCAGTGCGCCATCGCCAAAGCCCAGTTCTTCGGCGATGAGGGAATAGGTAACCGCTTCGATTGTCCCTGATCCGCCCAGGCTTTCCGGATACGGGGTCGTCAGGCCGGTTTGCATGAGCGTGTGCATGAGTTCGAGGGAAATATCGCCTCGTTTCTCTGCGCTTCTACCTTGTGGGCGTAGCTGATCGATGGCTATGCTGCGCGCCAGGTTGCGAATCTCTTCCTGCTCCTCTGTTGGGGCAAAGTTCGGCATAGACTATATCCTTTCAATGATCATGCCGTTGGCCATGCCGCCACCTTCGCAGATGGTCTGAAGCCCGTAGCGACCGCCGGTGCGCTCCAATTCATGCAGCAGGACAGTCGTCAGGCGCGCACCGGATGCGCCCAGAGGATGACCAATGGCAACCGCACCGCCGTTGCCATTGACCTTTTGCATGTTAGCTCCCGTCTCGCGCTGCCAGGCCAGTACGACGCTGGCGAAGGCTTCATTGATTTCGATCAGATCTATCTGGTCTAACGTCAGCCCTGCCTTCTTCAGCGCTTTATAGGTCGCGGGTATAGGAGCGGTCAGCATCATGATCGGATTGTCGCCTGCCAGGGAGAACGAGACGAAGCGCGCGCGAGGTTTCAGTCCCAATTTCTCAGCCGTTTCCCGCTCCATAATGAGTACTGCCGCGGCCCCATCGCTGATCTGCGAAGAGTTGCCGGCGGTAATCAGGCCATCCGGTTTGAAAGCAGGTTTGAGGCTTGCCAGTTTCTCGAGGCTTGTATCGCTGCGGATACCTTCATCCTGGTCAAAGGTGCTGGTTGTGCCATCTTCGTTCTTGACCTCGACCGGCACAATCTGGCTGCGGAAGCGTCCCTCGGCAGTGGCACGAGCCGCTCGCCTGTGGCTTTCGAGACTGAAGGCGTCCAATTCTTCCCGGCTCAAGCCCCATTTCTGCGCCACCAGGTCGGCGCTGATGCCCTGGTGTACCAGCCCATTGTCATAACGCTTCAGCATCTGGGGGCCAAAAGGCACACCTGGACCTTGCGAGGACGAACCCATGGGAACGCGTGTCATCGATTCGACGCCTCCGGCAATAGCGATGTCATATGCTCCGCTGATGACCCCCTGGGCAGCAAAGTGAATGGCCTGCTGGCTCGATCCACACTGTCGATCAACCGTGGTGCCGGGAACCGTTTCGGGAAAACCTGCCGCCAGCACTGCATTGCGTCCAACATTCAGGCTTTGCTCTCCAACCTGGCTGACGCAGCCTATAATGACATCATCTACCGATCCTGCATTGATGCCGGTACGCTGCACCAGGGCGGAGAGCGTTTGTGCCAGCAAATCCACCGGGTGCCAATCCTTCAAACGACCGTTTCTGCGCCCAACGGCGGTGCGCACTGCCTCGACAATCACTGCTTCGCGCTGTGTCATGAAAAAGCTCCTTGCTTCTATCGTAGTCACTCGATCTCATAACTTCTGGTGGCAATAAGAGGACTTCATCTTTGTTAACAATCATTGTACGAGATGAAAGCAGAGACGGCAAGGGCTGAACAATAGCCTTTTTCATGCTTGGAAAGGGGCAATGAAAAGGCCAAAAAGAATGGATGAACCGTTCCCCATTGTACGGTTCATCCATCAGGAGCGATAGATGTGAGGTATCAAGACCTCCCATCCATCGCGTCGCTAAAGTAAGGATAGAGAATCTTTCACTTCAACGATGAGTCGAGGTTACGGCCCTTTAAGGACGCAACCGCTCACATGATTATCCCATTCTTTCTGCACTTCGTAGGGATGGCCATTCAATTTGACATCACCACCATACGATTTGGTCGGACCGAAGTTCCATGCACACTTGTCGCCAATTTCTTCGCCGCTTGAATCGTACCAGGCATTGAGCAGAGGATCGGTAGCTGCCTCGTTCTGCTCGTGTGAAGTCACGTTGATCGTGCTATCTGCATCAAAATCCTTGTTGGGGCTGACTCTTACACCACATCCTGAGGGGTCAGTGCCGGTGTAGGGCATGGCTGCGTAGATGGTGTTACTGCCAAAGAACCCATGATAGGCACAGAAGACCTGGAAACTGCAGCCGAAGCTGGCGCAGATGTTCTCTCCCTTGGCGGTAAAGACAAAGAAGATATTGTCAATGCTGGAATTCCAGCCATTGACTTTTTGCGCATGGGTAACTTCTTGCTGAACCTGGGCATCCGAGATTGGATTGCCAGGATAAGCGGCTGTGTCTACCCAGGAGCCTGCTAAAACGGCATTTGTGGCGGCCCCGCCTCCATTCTGGGTATACTGTTTGTCGTTTCTGTACAGCTTGGATGGCCCAATGTCACCGAAATAACGTTCAATCAGGCTGTTGTAGGTTGAGCTTACAAACGAACCTGGAGGCTCCCAGAAAATGGCATAGGCATTGGCGGTACCTGCCATGACTGGGCCACCATGGTAGATAAGGTTGCCCGCATTCGGATTGGTGGTGTGCTGTCTGGTATACGTCACATGCGTTCCGCTTTTAACAGTGGCAGCACTCGCGCTCAGTGGTTGCAACAAGCAAACCACGAGGACCGCGAACGTCATCAGAGGGAGCAAGGAGAACATCTTGACTCTTTGCTTCACAAAATACTCCTTCTTTGGTAAAAGGCGTCGGTCTCAGGGGACAATAAATGGTATGGTGAGGAAACCTTGATAGCATCCCTTCAAAGCTTGCGGCTCATCAATGTATATACTATACCCTATGCTTCCTTTATTTCGCCTTAGCTGGCGCTTAGCCCTTGCTCTTTCATCTTCATACTGTGTGAAGCCCCATCGCATGGGGGCTAAAGGTTGCGGATTATAATCTCCGCGAAGAGGGCCTTAGAGAAGACAAAAGCTGTCTTCTCTAAGGCCCTCTTCGCTTCCTCATGCTTTTCTATGTATCGAGTTGTTATAGGTTACTGAGGAGCAGTTGGACGGGGACTTCGCCACATGGGGGAACACCGTAACGACATACCTGCCAGGACACAAGGGGCGTGCCTGCGGTATGCCTCGCCGGATATAGTGCCAGTACATCCAGGAGGTGAATGTGGTGTGCCCCGCCCTTGTTGAGTATATCACAAGAAGCAGCCAATATACTAGTATTTGTGAAGAAGGTAAGGGTTACAAGAGTTCTGTCTCAGAAACGAATGATGAATTCAGCGAGCTAATCGCACCTGGGCAGGAAACCCGCTGAAACGCGCTTTGAGTATTTCCACCCCATCCTGATTCAGAAAACTCGCTGTAGCGACCAGCAATCGCCTGGCCTCGTTTTTCTCCACAAAAGTGACGGTGCAGGTGATCGTGTCACCGATGTAGACGGCGCCAATGTACTCAAAAGACATCTCTGTGGCGAGGAAGCCAATCATGCCGCCGATATGGGTAATCATGCTGCTGGTTAAAAGGCCGGGGATAATGCGCCGCCCATACCAGCTACTTCGCGCAAAATGCTCATCGATGTGATAAGGGTTGTAATCGCCGGTAACGCCACAGAAGAGCGCCACATCTCCCTCGGTGAAAGTACGCCGGAACGTAAATGTCTGGCCTACTGCAATGGTATCAAACGCAGTTCTGAGCTGCTGTTTGAACTCAGGGGTTGCCTCCTGCATCAGGTCTGCCTCATTTCATCATTTTCTGCTAACTTAACCAGATTGAGCAAAGATTTTCTCTTCCCCAATTATATTCCAGAAACTTGCTTTAGGGGCAATGGTGGTTGAGAAAAAACTTCTTTGCCAGTACGTTTCGTAACATGATCTCAACCATTCCAACAATAGAATAATTCATCGAAAAATCTATGATCAGCGAGAATACAGGACTTGTACAAAATATGCAATACGTGTGCTTGTTTCAAAAGAGAAAAGGATGGATTGTGACATGGAAATGCTATCTACTCGTACAATTCGCAGGCGAATCCTTTATGGAGGGGAGCTGGCCTGTGTGGTAGGAATGCTGATCATACTGATAATGGCAGCATTACCGGGACCGGCCGCCTATGCAAAGACCAGTCCCAGTGATTGGGCAACTTTTATGGAAAGCAATGCGCGTACAGGTTACAACAAGGCCGAATCCATTATCAACCCCAAAACCGCTCCTCATTTAAAGCTGCACTGGCAAGATATGGCGGCCGGTGCGATTAGCGTCCAGCCTATTGAGGCCAATGGGATGATATACTGGGGGTCGTGGGATGGCCTGGAACACGCATCGCGTCTTTCAGATGGCAAGGATGCCTGGACAGCCAACCTGGGGCAGACACAGGGAGATTGTATCCACACGCCGCAAGGTGTGCTAAGTACGGCTACGGTTGCTACAGAGAAAATTGGGGGAAAGTCAACGCCGGTTGTCTTCGTTGGCGGTGGTGATGTCCAACTCTATGCGCTCAATGCCAATACTGGAGCCGTCATCTGGAAGACCAGGTTAGGGACTCAACCCAGCTATTTCCTGTATAGCTCAACAGCGGTTTTTGATGGCAGTGTGTATATTGGTGTATCATCGCTTGGTGATTGCCCGCTCATTCAGGGACAGGTGGTTCGGGTCAACGCCCAGACAGGCGCGATACAAAATACATTCAATGTCGTGCCCTCGGGCTGCATTGGTGGCTCGGTATGGGGTTCGCCTGCCATCGATACAAAGACAAAAATCATTTATTTTGCTACCGGCAATCCCGGTACTTGTGGTCAATCAGAGCCATTAACTGATGCCGTGGTAGCTCTGAACGCGAAAAACCTCTCCCTGGTTGGCTCCTGGCAAATTCCGCCTTCGCAGCAGGTGAACGATGGAGATTTTGGCAGCACTCCTACCCTTTTCAGCGCAACGATCAACGGCACTCTGCATCAAATGGCAGGGCTGATTAACAAGAATGGTATCTATTATGCTTTTGACCGCACGAATATTAGCGCCGGACCGCTATGGGAGGACCAGCTGGCAGCGCCTATCTCTCAAAATGGAACAGGTAATAACATTTCATCGAGCGCCTGGGATGGTTCCACACTATATGCAGCCGCGGCCAAAACCACCATCAATGGTATGAGTTGTACCGGCAGCATTCGAGCCGTCAATCCGGCGAATGGCTCTTATCTGTGGCAGGTATGCCTGAGTAACAACGTACTTGATCCCGTTACTGCTGTGCCAGGATTGGTGGTACTGGGATCAGGTCCCAATATCTTCATCTTTGACGCGAAAACCGGTCAGCAGCTCTTCAGTTTCACTGATATGAATAAGAACTCGAGATTCGATGGGCCGGCCAGCATTTCCAGAGGTGTCCTCTATCAAGGCAATATGGATGGAATTCTTTATGCCTTCGGCACGTAAAGCTCAGGACCGTTTGCAGATAAATGTGAGGTAAGCTTTCATGACTTACCTCACTACTTGTGTCCGTTTCAGAGTCTGAAAGTGTAAACCTGGTTATTGCGCGAACTCTATCACGCCACGAATAAGCCGTCCTTCGTGGAGATCGGCATAGGCTTCGTTGACCTGGTCCAGGGTATAGGTACGCGTCACCAGTTCATCTAGCTTCACTTTGCCGACTTCATACATTTTGAGCAAATTAGGGATATCGAAGCGCGGCTGTGAATCGCCATATAGCGTTCCCATCAGTGTCTTCTGATAGAGTACGAGGTCGAGTGGCGAGATCGGTATCGATTGAGCAAAAAATGGCGTCAATCCCACCACGACGACTGTGCCGTTCTTGCCTGTAGAGTTATAAGCGACGGCAATTGTTTCAGGGGTCGCGATAGCCTCGAAAGCATAATCTACTCCCGCTCCCCAGGTCAGTTCGCGCGCTACTGTTACCGGGTCCTCTCGAGTTGAGTTGATGGTATGGGTAGCGCCCAATTTTTTCGCGTTTTCGAGCTTAAAATCGTGGATGTCTACCGCGATAATCATGCGCGCGCCGGAAAGGACAGCTCCCTGAATGATGTTCGAGCCAATGCCGCCACAGCCAACCACCATAACTGTGCTGCCCGGCACCACCCTGGCACGGTGAATTACCGCCCCTATCCCTGTCGGTACGCCGCATCCGACCAGCACTGCACGATTGAGCGGATAATAATCTGCGATGGGTACAACCGACATATCAGAGACGACCGTGCGCTCGCTGAACGTAGACACCAGGCAGAACTGCCCAATATCAGTACTACCATTATGCATACGAAATGTGCCGTCGAGTAGAGGTCCGCTTACGGTACCCGCGCCCTTATCGCAGAGGTTCGAGTGACCTGAAGTGCAGTAGCGACATGTGCCACAGGATGGAATGAAGCTCAGGACGACATGATCTCCAGGCTTGCAGTTTGTCACATTCGGCCCAACTTCTTCAACGATGCCTGCTCCTTCGTGTCCAAGCGCCATGGGCATGTACGCGGGAAGCTCGCCGGTAACGACGTGATAGTCGGAATGGCAAATACCGGCGGCAACCATACGTATCTGGACCTCGTGTTCTTTGGGTGGATCAAGTTCAATCTCTTCTACGCGAATGGCTTCACCGGGTGAGTAGAGAACTGCGGTTCGTGTCTTCATTCGTGTCTGCTCCTTTGCAAAGCATTCTGTTAACAATCATCGCGTTAAATATCCAGCATCCACAGGCAGTGCCGTACCTGTGATATGGCGTGCCTCTTCGGAGGCCAGCCACAGGACGGCAGCGCTCACGGCCTCTGGCTCTATAAGATTGCGGTCGGTAAACAGGTTGAGAGCGTTCATCAAGGTCAGCATATGTTCATAGGTGGCCTGCGGTCCAGGCCCACCGGCGAACACGTCATAAATGGCCTGATTGCGGCACATGGTTGTATCTACGCTGGTAGGGCAGACCGCGTTGACGTTGATGTTGTAAGGCGCCAGTTCGATAGCAAGCGTTTTGACAAGGCCAATGACGCCATGCTTGGCGGCCACATAGTGCGCCAGATTTGCCATCCCCTTTACTCCTGCCGTGGAGGCAATACAAATAATTTTGCCGCTGCGATTGGGAAGCATGTAAGGGATGCAAACTTTGCATGTGATCCACACGCCTTTAAGATCGACATTGATAGTCTCATCCCATTGCTCCTCGCTCAACTCCCAGGACGATGCGAAAGAGTAAAGGCCCGCATTTGCCACTACGATATCTATCGCCCCGAATGCCTGATGAGCCTGGTGCGCGAGCGCCTGCATTGCCGGCAGGTCGGTGACATCGGTTTGCGCGGCAATTACCGGGCGGCCCATCTGCTCGATCTCGCTTGCGAGGGAAGCGAGATCTTCAGGTTGCGCCAGGGGATAAGGAACGGTGCTATACTGGTGGCATGCATCGCACAAAACCAGGCGCGCGCCCTCATGGGCGAATGCCAGCGCGTGCGCCCGCCCCATACCACGTGCAGCGCCTGTAATCAGCACTACCCGGTCAAGGAATCTCTCGCCCCGGTTAGTAGACGCCGCAGATGCCATCAATAGTGAAGTCCTCGATGATCAGTTCCTCTTCGATCCCGTCTTCCAGAGTTACCTCCTCTTGAGAGGATGGAGGAGCTTCTGGACGCTCTTCGGTTACGGGTAGTTCTGAGGCCGGCGCCACGGGTTCGCTCATCACTACCTCTTTTTCGGGATCGGTTATGTTGGGAAGTGTTGTATCCGGCATCGCATTACCTCGTTTCTTTTCTCTGGCTGATGTGCATCGTGTTTTTAAGCATACCATGTGTTACACGAGGATTCAAGGATTGCGCACACAGACATCTCAAGGAAGGAAAGAAAACCGAAACAGGTCAAAGCCCTACCGATGTGGCAAAAATGCTTTCCCGTTGTTCTAATGCCTCTTGTATGCGTGCTAGTATGCGCACGACGTTCAATCCGACCTCACCATTTGAGCGGGGCGGCGTTCCAGTACGAATGGAGTTCGCGAAATCTTCACATTCCAGGTGCAATGGCTCTACCCAATCGATATGCGGAATCGTAATAGCCCCAAAACGATAGGAGACCACAGGGTCAGCATGTACATCCGCACCCTTGTTGTAAATCTTGAGCGCCTCCGCGGGACTGGTGTCATCATAGACAACCATGCGTCTGTCACCTATGACTGTTACTCGTCGGATTTTACATGGGTGAAGCCAACTCACGTGAATATGAGCGGTCATCCCACCTGCAAATCCTAGATCTATATGAGCAACATCGTGAATAGCGCGCTGGACATGCGCGTGTGCCTGTACCGAAACCTGCTCAGGTTGCATTCCTAATAAGTAGAGCAGGATCGAGATGTCGTGGGGTGCGAGGTCCCAAATCACATTAATATCGTGACGAAATAGGCCCAGGTTCACGCGCTCGGCCTCTATACAATAGATGCGGCCCAGTTCTCCATTTTGCACCAGTTTGCGCAGTTCATTGACCGCCGGATTATACTCGAATGTATGTCCTGCCATTAATATTCGCTGCTGTTGCTTTGCCAACTTCACCTGTTCCTCCGCTTCACGAAGGAACAGGTTTGTTGTCTCCTGGTTAGCGTCTTTGCCGGCATAAGGGGCTGTATCGGTTCGAATGACCTTAATCGCTACCTGCTGGTCAATGCGCGGATCTTCTGCCAGATAGACTTCTCCCATTCCTCCACTACCAAGTAGCTGTAATAATCGATAACGTCCAACTTGTTGTCCTTCAAAATGCATAAATCCCCCTAATTTTCAGAAATATTCTCGTTTGCAAAACGAATAAACATCACAGCTCGCTTCGAAAAATAGTATAGCACAAGTATTTACAACAGAAAGGGGTTATTGGCGGATTCTTGGGATAGATTTTTAAATCCCTTGACTCTCCGCATTTTCCTGGGTATGCTTTCCATAATGAAAAGCATCTTGCATAGTTCAGGAGCGTGCCATGTCTCAATCTTCCGCAAGTTACCGGCTTATTTCCGAGGTCAAGATTCGCCGCGAACATTTTGGCGGCATACTCTACAAGTACGGCTGCGCTGATCGGGGCGCGCTTTCCTTCATCAACTCGCCGCAACTCATCGAACTCTTGATCGCTGGTCAGCAGCAGTATGGGGGCGATTTGAACGCTGCCATCGAGCATACCAATTATTCTCCTGCCAGTAAACAGAAGCTCTATGCCGCTTTACACGATCTGGCACAGCGTGGCTATGTTTACGTACAGGAGTAAATAATCGACCCATAGCAGTTCCGCATCACGGGCAGTATTTGAAAGGAGTTCTCCACATGGCCGAACCTGTACATTTTCTGGGACGACAATCTCGCTTGAATGATCAACTGGCTGGAGCGGTCGGTACTGTGCATCCACATGCTCTTTCGGCCATGCAGCAGACGGGGGAGACTATACCACAGAAAAAGGGTCGTGGCTCGCAGCGATTCCTGCAAGGCGGGCTTTCAGCGCCCATCACCGTCACCTGGGAGATCACTGCTGCCTGCAATATTGCGTGCGTGCATTGTCTTTCGTCATCGGGCCGCCGCCGTCCGCGAGAGCTGACCACGGAGCAATCCCTGGCGCTCGTCGACGAACTGGCCGAAATGCAGGTGTTCCAGATACACTTTGGTGGTGGCGAACCGTTCATGTACTATGGTATCTGGCAGGTGCTTGAACATGCCCGGGACTGTGGTCTTGTCATGTGTGTCAGCACCAATGGGACGCTGGTAACCCAGGATCGCGCCCGCCGATTGGCACAGCTGGAGCCGATCTATTTTCAAGTCAGCCTGGATGGGGGCACACCACAGACCAATGACCGCATTCGTGGCGAGGGCGTCTTCAAACGGGCCGTGCGCGGCCTCGAATTGCTGGCGGCAGAGAATCTCAGCCTGACCATCAATAGCGTTCTGACACGCTATAGCTTCGATGAACTTGACCGGCTTTATGAAATCGCGACAGGCTTCAACTCCAAACTGCGGGTGACACGCCTGCGACCCTCTGGCCGGGGTCAGGATGTATGGGCCGAACTGCATCCCACGCGCGAGCAATACCGGGATTTCGCGGATTGGCTTGCTGTGCATCCCGATGTACTAACCGCCGATTCGTTCTTTCACCTGAACGCCTTTGGCAACAAGCTCGCCGGGCTTGATATGTGTGGGGCCGCGACAGCCACCTGCTGCATCTGTCCCGAAGGCGAAGTGTATCCTTGCGCTTTTTTCCAGGCCCCGGAGTTTGAGGCCGGCAACCTGCATGAGCACAGCTTCAAGGATATCTGGAATCGCTCGGCGCTGTTTGCTTTCTATCGCAATATGGGTGGCGGGGCTTGCTCTGGATGCGGCCAGTACAATGTTTGTCACGGTGGGTGTCCCGCCACCAAATGGTTTGTGCATCAGAGCCTCCAGATCAAGGACCCGGAGTGTGTGCTGTTATAATGACCCCGCTGTCGGATTTTTGCGCCTGATGACCGGCACCAGCGGCTTCCACGTTCTCTGTTTGATACAGCCGAGCAGCACGCCAACCTCGTAAGCACAATCATCCAGTAGAGAACACAGCGCATATCGTCCCAGGCCCATCTGCGGCCTTAAACGTGCGTAATCGACTCCGATAACAATGCCACACATGATAGCCACCAACAGAATCAATGGCGGCAACAGCAGTCCCGCGGTGAGAAGAGGCAGCGTATAATAGCGTGTCAAATGTCTGCACAGGTGGTAAGTATACGCCAGGTGCCCGCGGAGAATGGCTCGTAAAAGCGTAAGCGGGCCGATAGGAAGCCGGCGTGCGCGCACTTGCTTCACACGGTTTCGCGTGCCAGAAAGAGTAAGCAAGATGGCGAGGATGAACAGGAGCCTATAGATTACTGTATTAAATCCCGTCCTGAAAATTGCCAGGAGAAAAGCCCATATCCCCCCCAAAACCAGCCCGGCAAACATCGCTTGCTCGGGCGGCAGCACAAGGATGCGCCTCTCGTCTGGATGGCGCCGCAATAATGTCGCTTCCGATGAGGCATACGCGGCGTGAATTTGTAGAAATGCCTTCATCGAAGTGCGGTAATCGTGATAGACCGTTCCTAATGGAAGGTACAGGATTCGCGATCCCGATGCGAGCAGGCGGCGGCAGAAATCTACGTCTTCACCAAAGGTAAGCCGCCCGAAGCCGCCAATCTGTTTCCATAATTCCCGGCGCACCAGCAGATTGGCAGTTGACAGATAGGGAATGGGGCCTTCTGGTTGCACCTGTTGTGGCCTTGCGCCCATAAATAGCGAAGAACGTACATCCTCGTAGCGCCCCAGCATACTCTTTCTTTCATAGGCGCGGATCATGCCGCCGACTGCTCCAATCGCAGCATCTTGAAAGGCGGGAACCAGTTCCGCCAGCCAGCAGGGAGAGGCTACGCAATCGCTGTCGATATAAGCGAGCAGTTCCGATTGTGCCAGTTCCGCGCCGCTGTTACGACTCGTTGCTACTCCCAGCCTTTCCGTGTGATGCACAACGCGCAACCTGCTGCCCCTATCAGAAAATACCGGCGCAAGTTGTTGTAGCAACGTGCCGGTGCCATCAGTTGAGCCGTCATCGACGACAATGACTTCCAGGCGAGAAGCCGGGTATTCGAGGGCAAGCAGGGAGCGCAGGCAGCGCTCAAGCTGGTTTGCACGATTGTGAGTGGGAATAATGATCGAAACTTCCGGCCATGTTGCGGGCAGCGTATACGGTCCTGCATCCAGCAGGCCTTTCCAGTATAATTGCTTGCACAGAGCCTCAATACGCTTGATTGGAAGGTTGATCTGAGCCGCCAGCTCCTCATGGGTGCGTCCTTTGTGGCAGAGTGATAATAGCTGCCTGGTCGTCTCGTTCAGTCGTACTGCGCGCAGTGGATACTCACAAACGGCGTAATCGCCTGCAATACGGATGCCCCGCGCAAGACGATAAGTACCCGCTGCAAGACTGGCGTAAGAAGCCTGCTTCAATTAATCTTTTCCTCCGGTAATCATTGATAGCAGTTTCCCTGGCGTGACCACCGTGTAATCGTTGCCGAGTTGTTGCATCACCTGTTTGAGGTCAGACGGTGCCATTTTATAAGCGAAAACGTAGACATTGAGAAATTTTGAACTGCGGGAAGCATTGCGAATCAATTTTACGGTTTTACCGGCACTGTCGGCAAGCCCGAGGTTTTGATAGACTGGTACGCCTGAGATTGTTTTCCACCTGCATCGAGGTAATCCGCTGCCGCTGAGTATACCCTTTAGACCGTATGGTGCAAGCGCTTCTACAAAGCGTTGTTGCAGCCCTCTATTGACGAGCGCCAGGTCCTGTATCAAGCCGGCGTCGAGTACTTCGAGCAGAGTCAGATCCATCTCTCGCATCAACCGGCCAGTATGTGTCAGAAAAGCTGGCAACTGCTCTTTCGGCCAGCGCGAGGGATACATGTAACCAGCGCCACTTGGCCCGGCCAGAAATTCATCGTTGGCTGTAGCCGTGCGTAAATAATATGCCGCCATTGCCGGAGCCGCTTGCATCAATAGGGGTGATATCGTCCAGCCAAGCGGTATAGTGCCGCGAGCCGGATCGTGCCAGAGATGCAGCATACGATTCTGCATGTATTGAATATTATCACCATCGCTCATGGTGAAAGAAACGTAGGTTTTTGGCTTATTCCCTTGCTCGTTCGATAACGTAGTATTGGGATTTGGTGGCGATACCGTTATCCGGGCGGAAGCCTGTGAAGACGGTTGTCTATCCTGTGTACCTGGGACGCTCAACATGACCTCGAGGTTGCTGAAAAGATCGGAGGCCAGTACCGGTAAGCCGGCTTGTGAGGTCAGCCGCACGCCAAAGGGTTCGCTAATAAACCAGCCGAGGTGAACAGCGCCGGGGGCGTATGATTTGAAAATGCGCTTCATCAGGCAGTGTTCGGAAAGCAAACCCTGCATGAAGTCAGGGAAAAATTGACGGGCGTCCAACCAGTAGACGAAGGCGCGTGTCGCGACCAGGAATGATTGTAATGAGCCTGTCATAGCAGGATTAAGGCCCGCTATAATGCGAGGTGAGGCGTGCTGGCGTAAGTTACGGAATGCCCAATGATAGGCTTCCAGACGATTTTTCCAATGAAAGGTTCGTAAATCGGACAGCACAGGCAGGTTATAGGGGCCTTGTTGCAATTGTGCTGCCTGGTCGGGAGTTACAACTATTCCATCTTGCTGGCCCGCCATCATCATCGCAATATTGACGCTATCGATAAAGTTGGGATTATAGATGATCAAGCCCTGGATGCGCTCGCGATAGGTCTTCAGTAGGGCATCCAGGATATCGTTACCTCTTGTGGAAGAGGGTGTGCGTGAGACGGATGCCAGTGCTTCATTGAGCCAGAAGTTATCCTGCTCCCTACTAATGAGGTATACGCAGGGCTGCCTTCGATTGATAAGCCCTGTTAACATAGTGATCGTTCGTTGCACCTCAGGTGCTGCGCTGCGGATATCATAAACATCGAGATGTTCCGGTGTTTGAAATGTGGGCAGCAGTTGTTTGTTTGACCAGTATTCGCTGACCGCTTCCATACGAATATTCATCAAATGCCTTTCCGTTTATCCAGCATTCTTTTCGTTAGCTTCATGTAGTATTGTAACATTGTCATGTTAACGGCCGTTAAAGGAAGCAAGCTGCCATAATTGTACTTGACCTTATAACTTGACTGGAGTATGCTACACATTATCAAATGTAGTCAGGCGTTGCAGGGCTATGTTTACTCGCTGCCGTACTGTCTCGTAGCATACTCGATGTTGAGATAGAAAGGACTCAGGCATGACCCAGAAAATGGTTGCACCCGAACTGTTTCGTCCACCCGTAGAATTCCCCGACGTTCCCTATGATCACCTCTTGCGCATGGCCGCTGAGCGCAATCCTGATGGCCCGGCGATTATTTATCATGATCTCATCCTGACCTACCGTGAAGTGGTCTCGATGGTCAACTCCATCGCCAACGGCCTCTTGCAGTTGGGCTTGAAAAAGGGCGATCATATGTGCCTGTTTACCACCAATCGCCCGGAATATACGATTACATTCATTGCCGCGGCCACGATTGGAGTGGTTGTCAGCCCGATGAACCCGGCCTACAAAGAGCGTGAGATCGCCTATCAACTGGAAAATTCGGAGTCGAAGGCTATTTTGATCCAGCGAGAACTTGTGCCGCTGCTGGAAACCGTTCTGGCCCAGCATTCCTTGCCCAACCTCAAGCATATCATTGTCACGGGCGATAAAGCTCCCGAGGGTTTGCCAGATGCGATACCATTTGCCAAACTGTTACGCGAATCGTCGCCGAAACGACCAGAGTCGGTTCAGATCGATGGCGATGACCTCGTTGCGCTCCCCTATTCATCAGGTACCACCGGCTTTCCCAAGGGAACCATGATTACACATCGCAACCTTGTCAGCAATAACCTGCAATTTACCACTGCCCTGCGCACCAATTTCAACGATGTAGCCCTGATCTTCCTGCCGTTCTACCACATCTATGGTGTCATGCTGACCGGCAGCTTTCTGGCCTGTGGCGGAGTGCAAGTGATAATGGAACGCTTCGACCTGCTGCAATCGCTGGAACTGTGCGAAAAGCATAAGGTGACCTACTACTTTGCGGTGCCACCCATCATTCTTGCGCTTGCCAATGCTCCCATTGACCTCAGTAAAATGAAGACCGTCAAGTACGTGTTCTCAGGCGCCGCGCCGCTGCCTATGGACCCCGCACGCAAGCTGCAAGGCAAAACCAGTATTCAAGTCGTGCAGGGCTATGGATTGACTGAGGCCTCGCCACTAACTCATGCCCAACCCGGCGATCCCGCATTCGTCCGTATCGATGCCGTCGGTATGCCTGTACATAATACGGAGCAGAAGATTGTTGATCTGGAGACGGGCGAGCGCGAGTTGCCCGTGGGAGAGGACGGCGAAATCATCATTCGCGGCCCGCAGGTGATGAAAGGTTACTGGAAAGCGCCCGAGGAGACGGCGCGGGCGCTGCGCAATGGCTGGCTCTACACCGGCGATATCGGTCATGTCGATGAAGATGGCTATACCTACATCGTTGACCGTAAAAAGGAGATGATCAAGTACAAAGGCTTTGGCATCGCTCCCGCGGAGCTGGAATCCCTGCTGATGGAGCATCCCGCGGTTATGGATTCTGCCGTCATCGGCGTACCGGATGACGAGGCTGGAGAACTGGTCAAGGGCTTTGTCGTCATACGCCAGGGTCACCGTGCCACGCCTGAAGAAATCCTGGCCTTTGCCAACGGGAAACTGGCCGGATATAAAAAGATTCACATGATCGAATTCATCGATGCCATCCCAAAGGTCGCATCCGGCAAAATCCTGCGCCGCGAATTGAAAGAGCGCGAAAAGGCGCTACGAGCCGGAAGGCAAGAATAACATAATCGATGCCACAGGTCATACACCAGGAATGACCTGTGGCATCGGCTGTCAACTTCGGAAAGGACCTCGCAATGTCGCACAAAATGATTGCACCTGAACTTTTTCGACCACCGGTAGACTTTCCCGATATACCCTACGATCACCTCTTGCGCATGGCAGCCGAACGCAATCCCGACGGCCCGGCCATCATCTTCCACGACCTCATCCTGACCTATCGCGAGGTCGTCTCAATGGTCAATTGCATCGCCAACGGCCTCTTGCGGTTGGGCTTGAAAAAGGGTGATCATATCTGCCTCTTCACGCTGAATCGCCCGGAGTATACCATCACCTTTAACGCGGCAGCTACCATCGGAGCAGTCAGTACTCCCATGAATCCTTCATATAAGGAACGCGAGATTAGCTACCAGCTAGAAGATTCAGAGGCCAGAGCAATCCTGGTCCAGCGCGAACTGCTGCCCTTACTCCAGGTTGTCATGGGCCAGAAGGCATTTCCTCATCTCAAGCACATCATCGTTACGGGTGCGACGGTTCCTGAGGAGATGCCGCAAGCCATTCCTTTCGCGAAGCTGCTGCGCGAATCGTCACCGAAACGTCCAGAGCCGGTCGAGATCGATGGCGATGACCTGGTGGCCCTGCCCTACTCTTCTGGTACCACTGGCTTTCCCAAAGGAACCATGCTCACACACCGCAACCTGGCCACCAATCACCGGCAATTCTTAACGGCGTCGGGCATCCATTCCGGCGATTCGACGATAATCTTCCTGCCGCTCTACCACATCTATGGTGTGCTGTTGACCGGCAGCTTTCTGGCGGCGGGCGCGACACAAATCATCCTGGAACGCTTTGATATGGCAACGGTGCTGGAATTGTGTGAGAAGCATGGGGTCACATGGTTCTTTGCCGTCCCACCGATCATCAATGCGCTCGTTAATGCTCCTCTCGACCTGCACGAGATGAAGACGGTCAAACTTCTGATGTCCGCCGCCGCTCCTCTACCGATGGAGCTTGCGCGCAGGTTCCAGGAAAAGACAGGCATTCCTGTCGTACAGGGCTATGGACTGACGGAAACCTCGCCCGATTCGCATCTCACGCCGGTGGTTCCAGAACTGATGCGCATGGATAGCGTAGGCGTGGTGGTACATAATACGGAGCAGAAAGTCGTAGATATCGAGACGGGCGAGCATGAACTGCCGGTGGGCGAGGACGGCGAAATCATCATTCGCGGCCCGCAGGTGATGAAAGGTTACTGGAAAGCGCCCGAGGAGACGGCGCGCGCGCTGCGTAACGGCTGGCTCTACACCGGCGACATTGGACATGTCGATGAAGATGGCTATACCTACATCGTTGACCGTAAAAAGGAGATGATCAAATACAAGGGCTTCAGCATTGCTCCCGCGGAACTGGAAGCCCTTCTGTTGGAGCATCCCGCCGTGCTGGACGCGGCAGTGATTGGCGTACCTGATGATGAAGCCGGTGAAGTTCCCAAGGGCTTTGTCGTGCTACGTCCGGGTCATAGTGCCAGCGGCGAAGAACTGATCGCCTTCGTCAACGGCAAACTGGCCGGCTACAAAAAGCTGCAAGAGGTCGAGTTCATCGACGCCATTCCGAAGGTGCCATCCGGCAAAATTCTGCGCCGTGTGCTGAAGGAGCGCGAGAAGGCACTGCGCCTGGGAGGGCAGGCATAAAAACCTCTATTGCAATGAAGTAGGCAGTACCGGATCGTACTTTTCTAAACTGGCATGGCTACAACAATACTTTACAGCCGGGCAAGGAAATCAAGCACAATGGCGTTGAATTCCACCGGCTTTTCCATGTTGGGCATATGATGGGTTCTGGGAATCGTCACTCGCCTGGCTCCCGCGATATCTTTTTCGAGTTTGTCCGCATCCTTGAAAAGCCGGGGGTCATCCCACATCCTCCTGTCCATAAACCCACCGTGGATGAGAACTAGCGGGTGGCCTTCGCCCAGCGCCTCGTAGTACAACTTTGTGCCGTTGACCGGGACTGTGCCCACTTCGGGTTGGAATGAACTCGTCATGCTTATTGCAGTCCTATCAAGAACAATCCGCGTGCCATTGCCTCGCCCGCCAGCGTGAGTACAACTACGAGGTAGAGCATGCCTGTGGCGGATTGGAACGAGCGGTCGTGAATCAGTTTCAAGATGAAGCCGAGTAGCACTAGCGGAAAAACAAAGCTCACCAGGATGTGCAGCCAGCTAATGGCATCGGTACTTAGAGGCGCAACCTGCGGCGCTCCTACCGGTTTGACCTCCCCAGGCACCGGAGTTACAGCATGCACCGATGGAGTAGAAGTGGCCGGAGTAGTCGAGGTTGTGGTACTGGTGGGTTGAGCCGCCGCTGTACCAGCAAAGCCGGTGGTGAAGGCGAAGCAGACTACCTGAGCCAGCACGGCGATCAATACCAGCCGTGCCGCGAACTGCAATGGCTTCTCCGAAAGCGCCGGGGTGACGAGATACCAGTGACCAAGCCACATCGCCGTCAAAACTCCACCGAGCGCAAGCATAGCGGCAAAGAAACCGGCAACCGTAAAGGCTTCCGCGATTCCTGAACCGGCCAGCGGTCGATAGATCATGCCCATGACCAGAATGGTCGCCAACCCGGCCAATGTTGCCAGTATGCCGCTAATCATGCGCAGCAACCGGATTACTGACAGCCGGTCAGGTGTTTCTGTACCTTCTTCGTGTTTGGCCTTGCCGTCGATCCCGGCCTTCTTATCCATCCACAGGAAAAGATTATATGGCAGCATGAGGATCAGGAACAGCAGCAGCGTCGGAGCCAGGTAGCCTGTCCAGGAATGGTCGAGCAGCACGAACGTGTTGAGCAGGACCGCCGTCGAAAAATTCTGCTGGAACAAATAGGTGAGACCCGTAAAGAACAGGTAAATAATGCCATAGGTGATGAGGAAGCCACGTTTAACCTGGTTGCGCCAGTCTAGCGCGAACAGCACTCCAAATGCTCCGACCGCCAGTTCCGCCATCACGATGAACAATATGAGTGGCAACGTGATCATATTTGTATGTTCTATCCTTTTGTTCGTTTGATTGAGCTACGTCTTGGGAAGGTATCAGCTTCCTTTTGATCACACAGATTATACATCGGTTGGGGTGGACTGGCAAACATCAGATTTATATTGTATCCAATCCTGATAGCGGCAGAGATTCGATGTATCTATTGGCTCATGTCGTAGAATGAAGAGCGTAATTATACCACTTTAATGACGGAAAACCTGGAGGAGAAAGCAAATGAAGAGAAATACACTGGCGCGCAACCTGTTCATCATCGTTGCCATCGGATATTTCCTTCTGGGCATATTATTCGTGTTGGCGGGTGTGAGAAACAGCGATGCGCTTCTATATGCTATTGCCGGGATAGTCTTTGTGCTTGGTGCCGGTCACGTCTACCTGGCGGCCCGCAGGAGAAGAGCGGGATAGGTCCTCTTTACGCCTCTTAAAGAAAATTTGACGAGATATGTTCCGGGGAGTGGTACAGATAAACATCCTTTCATAGAAATATGTTATACTTCCCGGTGAAGACATTCTTCCGGCAATTGTGCCATATGATTGTCTTCATCGTAGCCCGGGGGAACTTCCTTTATAACCTGTCCGCTCTAGTGTTGTCGCTTCTTAGTTTAATGCTTTTGAGCGAGACCACTTTCGGGGTCTCTACAGAGGAGGAACTATGCACCTTGTGACCAGGTCCTGGCGATCCCCTTTTGTGCGTGTGGTAGGTATGTTTCTGCTAGTGGCGACGCTGCTGAGCCTGGGGTCGGCGCAGACATTGCGCTCGCCTTCAGTCGTCCGCGCAGCAGGTGGCTGCCAGTTGAACTCGCCGAACGGCGCCATTCAGCACGTTATTTACATCCAGTTCGATAACACGCACTTCACGCGTGATAATCCGAACGTTCCGTCCGATCTAGAGCAGATGCCCCATCTCCTCAACTTTATTGAGAACAATGGCGTCCTGCTCTCTAATCACCACACTCCGCTCATTGCCCACACGGCAACGGATATTTTGACCACGCTGACGGGCGTGTACGGTGATCGTCACGGCGTACCCATCAGCAACAGCTTCCGCTATTATAATCCAGATGGCACGACTAATCCCGGTGTTTCCTTTGCCTACTGGACCGATCCAATTTACGATCCTAGCAATCCGCCGCATCAGAGCGATACCACTTATAACATGCTGGCGGCAAATGGGCTGAATGCCCCGGCGCCCTGGGTTCCATATACGCGGGCTGGCTGTAATTTTGGCGGTGTGGCGACAGCGAATATGGTGCTGGAGAACATTGCAACCGATATTCCTACTGTATTCGGGCCGAACTCTCCCCAGGAGCAGGAGGTACAGCAGAATCCTGGACAGGCTTTTGCTGATTTCGTCGGTATTGGCATTCACTGCGCGCAAGGAAATGCGTTATGTTCTTCCGCCAATACTGGCGAGCCTGATGTGCTGCCCAACGAGCCTGGTGGCTACTCGAACTACATGGCTCTCTACGGCAACAAGTACGTTGCGCCGCAGATCAGTCCCAATGGGCCGATGGTAGACCTGGATGGCAATATCATTCAAGACCCTCAAGGACACATCGGCTTCCCCGGCTTCGATGGCATGTCCGCTTCTGTCTCGCTGGCCTATGTTGCCGCGATGCAGGAACATGGTGTTCCCATCACCTATGCCTACATCTCCGATGCCCATGACGCCCATCCCAACGGGCCGGCCTATGGTCCAGGTCAGGCAGGCTATGTTGCCGCGCTTGCAGCTTACGATGATGCCTTCAACAAGTTTTTCACGCGACTGGCCAATGATGGCATCAATTCGAGCAACACACTGTTCGTGTTTACTGCTGACGAGGGCGATCACTTTGTGGGTGGCCCACCCAGTCCTTCAAACTGTGATGGCGTGCATATCCCCTGTACCTACAGCCAGATCGGTGAGATCAATACCAACATGGCAGGTCTGCTGGCAACGGAGCAAGGTATTACAACGCCGTTCAAAGTCCATTCCGACTCCGCGCCCAACATCTATATCACAGGTAATCCTGCACGCAACGACGAGACTGTAACCCGCCCATTCGAACGCGCCACGGGCCAGTTGACGGCAGTGAATCCCTATACGAATCAGACAGATACGCTAACCAACTATCTGGCCGATCCGGTAGAAATGAATCTGCTGCATATGATTACGGCCGATCCCGCGCGAACGCCGACATTCACCATGTTTGCCAATCCCAATTACTTCCTGTTTGCAGGCTCTCCAGATTGTTCGTCTCCATGCGTCCAGATTAATCCACAATTTGCCTGGAATCACGGCGATGTGTCCCCGGATATCAATACGACCTGGCTGGGTATGGTTGGGCCGGGGGTACGCACGATGGGGGTCAATAGGACAGTCTGGTCGGATCATACCGACGTGCGTCCCACTATGATGGAGTTACTCGGCCTGAAGGATGACTATTCCCATGATGGGCGCGTTCTCTTCGAAGTACTCCAGCCCTGGGCTTTGCCTCCTGCCGTGCAGCATAATCTGCTGGCGTTGACGTTGCTGGCGCAGGCATATAAGCAGATCAACGCGCCTGTCGGAACGCTTGGACTGACAACCCTGGGCATTTCTACGGTTGCGCTAGAGAGTAATGCGCCCAACGATAGCACATACACGTCGCTCGAAAACCAGCTCATCTCCATTACCAATGTGCGTAACGCAATCGCGGCTCAGATGATTGCGATCCTGGAGTCTGCTGAATTCGGCGGGAACTACTCCTTCAGTCCACCGGCTGCGCAGGTGCAGAAGCTGATTGCCCAGGCACATAGCCTGTTAAATCGAGCTGAAGCGCTCCCTCATAAAAAGTAAGAGGAGATAACAGGCTGTTCATGCAGACATGATCCGGTACGAGGCGAATTGAGGCCAAATAGGCCAACATCTTAGAATGGCCTGAATAGCGTAGGGCGTTGGAGGGCATCCGATAAGGATGCCCTCTTTTTTGTTTGATGCCTGGAAAGCAAGACATATGCATGTACTTTTGGACAAAGTGTTTTCAGCCTTTAGACTCTCTAGACTTTCGAGATCGTCCTCGCCCTTTTCTAGGCAAATATTAACCTGGAGATAACAGTCAATTAACCGGCATTTAACAGTCGCTTAACATCAAGGCGATACGCTTTAACTGTAAGGTTTTACATGACGAACATATCCCTTAAGCAAGGAGCTTACCAGAATATGCATAGTGAAGGAATACATGGGAGCAGCGTTGCTCGTGGTGGTGTTGAGGATGCCCATAAATCTGTTTTGTCTGCGCTTGACGAAAGTACACTTTCAGGATTTCACTTCAAAGCCATGCTGACATCCGGCATGGGTTTTTTTACGGATGCCTATGATCTTTTTATCATTGGCGTCGTGCTGGCGATTCTAACTCCACTCTGGAATCTGACGAAACTTGAAACATCATTGCTTGCCAGCACATCACTGATTGCCGCGGCCCTTGGCTCGCTCCTCTTCGGGCGACTGGCAGATTTTGTGGGCCGCCGCTCAATTTATGGATTTACGCTGATCGTCCTGGCGCTTGGCGCTATTGCCTCAGCTTTTGCCCCAAATATCGTCTGGCTGCTGATCTTCCGTTTTATCCTTGGCCTGGGAATCGGCGGCGATTATCCGCTCAGTGCAACATTGATGAGCGAGTATGCCAACCGGCGCGACCGTGGCAAGCTAATCACAATGGTTTTCTCAATGCAGGGGCTTGGCCTGATACTTGGCCCGCTCGTTGCCATTTTTCTCCTGCTTGCTGGACTGAATCATGATCTGACATGGCGCATCATGCTGGCATTAGGAGCAGTTCCGGCGCTTGCAACGTTTTATCTGCGCCGGCAAATCGCGGAAACCCCTCGCTTTGCGCTGACGATGCAGGGTGATGCCGAGACTGCTTCCCGCACCATTGATATGGTGACACGAAAGCAGAACGGCAAGACGAGTAGCTCACTTTCGAATAGAGCGAACCAGCGAAAAAATGGTTCCGCGCGCTCAGAAACGAAGAGTTCAGCTCCTTCACGCTCCAATGGAAAGTGGCTGTACCTGCTTCTCCAGCCGCGGTACTTACGCTGGCTGATAGGGGCCGCGGGTGCCTGGTTCTTGCTAGACGTTGCCTATTACGGAACGACCATTTCCAGTCCCTTAGTTCTCAGGGCACTTAACCCTCACGCGAACCTGATTACGAATATGTTCTATACGCTTGCCATCTTTGTGGTGGCCGCGCTGCCAGGCTATATCGTCGCGGCCTTGACGATTGATCGCCTCGGACGCAAGTGGATACAGTGCGTTGGTTTTGGCATGATGACGCTTGCCTATGGTTTGCTCGCCGTCGCTCCTGCCCTGACGACGATTACATTGCCGTTCCTTCTCGTGTATGGAGTAAGCTACTTCTTTACCGAGTTTGGCCCTAATGTAACGACGTTTGTCTATCCTGCCGAAATTTTTCCGGTGATGGTGCGGACGACGGGGCATGGCATTGCTGCCGCGTTTGGGAAAGTTGGAGCCTTTATCGGAGCTTTTGCTTTTCCTTACCTCCTCAGCCTCTTCAATCTGCCGGGAGCGATGGCAGCCGCGGCAGTGGTCTCGTTTGTTGGTCTCCTGCTGACCATCTTCCTGTTGCCGGAGCCGAACCAGCGCTCACTGGAAGAGATTTCCGATGAACACGCGGCCATGGCTGCTCATCGAGAGAGGGAACGCGAGTTGGTTTTACGGTAGGTTAAGGATATAGTAGAATGTTTACAAAAAATGGCCTGGGCAATAAACCGCCCAGGCCATTTTTTTACACCACCTGCGGCATCCTCTGCAATGCGGCGGCTACAGCCTCTTCAGGATACTCGTAATCCTGCAATTTGCCGGAGAAGTAGGCATCGTAGGCGCCCATATCGAAGTGGCCATGGCCGGACAGGTTGAACAGGATAGCTTTCGATTCTCCCGCTTCCTTCGCCTTTAAAGCCTCATCAATCATTGCTTTTACAGCATGGCCCGACTCCGGTGCTGGGATAATGCCCTCGGCGCGCGCGAATTGTACGGCTGCATCGAAGACGCCGATCTGGTGATAGGCCTGCGCATCGATAATACCCTCATCGTGCAGGAGCGAAACCAGGGGTGCCATGCCATGATAGCGCAGGCCGCCCGCGTGAATACCAGGAGGCAGGAAATCATGGCCCAGGGTATGCATCTTGACCAGCGGGGTCATTCCCACCGTATCGCCAAAATCATAGGCATACACGCCCTTGGTCAGGCTGGGACAGGCCATCGGCTCGGCGGCCAGGAAACGCGTCTTCAGCCCTTTGCGCAGCCTTTCGCCAATAAATGGGAAGGCAAGCCCGGCAAAATTGCTACCGCCGCCTGTGCAGCCAATCACGATATCAGGATAATCGCCTGCGCGTTCCATCTGGAGCAGGGCCTCTTCGCCGATAATCGTCTGATGCATCAACACGTGGTTCAGGACGCTGCCCAGCGAATACTTGATTGTTCCGCCGCTTTTGGCTGCCACCTCAACCGCCTCGCTGATGGCAATGCCAAGGCTGCCCATGTTGTTGGGGTCCTGCGCCAGCACGCTGCGTCCCGCGTCCGTTAAATCGGTTGGGCTGGCATGAACGGTAGCCCCGTAGACTTCCATCATATTTCTGCGATACGGCTTCTGCTGGTAACTGATCTTCACCATGAAGACTTCGATTTCCATGTTGAAGAACGCTCCTGCCAGTGCCAGAGCCGATCCCCACTGTCCCGCGCCTGTCTCGGTCGAGAGCTTCTTGACCCCTTCTTGCTTGTTGTAGAATGCCTGTGCCACTGCCGTATTCGGCTTATGGCTGCCGGCAGGACTGACTCCCTCGTACTTGTAGTAAATACGCGCGGGCGTATCCAGCGCCTTTTCCAGTCGCCGCGCGCGGTACAGTGGGCTGGGCCGCCACTGCATATAGACCTGGCGTACCGGCTCCGGAATCTCGATGTAACGCTCCGTACTCACCTCTTGCATAATCAGCGCCATCGGAAATAGCGGGGCCAGGTCATCGGGCGTGACGGGCTGCCTGGTGCCGGGATGCAGCACCGGGTCGGGGGGACGAGGTAAATCCGCGGCAATGTTGTACCAGGATCGCGGCATCTCGTTTTCGTTCAAAAGATACTTGGTGTGAACGCTGTCAGGCATGGTTCGCTCCTCTCAAGGATTCATGACCCTTAGAACTACAATGGTTACGATATTTATTAATTCATCCCAGCCCGATTACATCTTTGACGTGCTGCAACGTAGCCTGGGCCATTGGACGCACCTCGTCTGCCCCTTGACGAAGAATGCGTTCCAACTCGGCCTGGTCGTTCATCAGCTCTTTGTAGCGGGCCTGGATGGGTGACAACGTTGCCACCAGGCGCTCAGTGAGCGCGGCCTTGAAATCTCCATAACCCTTGCCGGCAAATTCTGCTTCAATCTCCTGCTCCGATTGCCCTGTCAGCGATTGATAGATGCCGAGCAGGTTGGTGATGCCGGGGCGCTCAGGGTCGAAAGCCACCAGCCGCAGGGAATCGGTTGTCGCTCGACCAATTTTTTGCTTGATGGTCTTAGGATCGTCAAGCAGGTTGATGCGAGAATTTGGATTCGGGTCGCTCTTGCTCATCTTTTGTGTCGGGTCATCCAGAGACATGATGCGCGCGCCTACCTCGCGAATCTGTGCCTCTGGAATGGTGAATACTTGCTGGCGATACAGGCTGTTGAACCGCTGCGCGAGATCGCGCGTCAGCTCAATGTGCTGTCGCTGGTCATCACCTACAGGAACATAGTTCGTCTGGTATAGCAGTATATCACAGGCCATCAGCACCGGGTAGCAGAAGAGGCCAGTTCCCACCGAATCCATCTGCTCACCGGCTTTCGATTTGAACTGCGTCATGCGCGACAGCCAGCCCATGGGCGTGAAGCATTCCATAATCCAGCTCATCTCGGCATGTTCATGCACATGTGATTGGACGAACAGGTGGCAATACCGCTGGTCGAGTCCGCACGCAATATACAATGCCGCCAGCTGGCGCACGCTCTGATGCAGTTCTTTCGGATCAATCGGAAGCGTGATGGCGTGCAGATCAACGATGCAAAAGATGTTATCGTACTGCGCCTGCGTTTCCACCCAGTTACGAATAGCGCCCAGGTAATTGCCCAGGTGCAGGTTGCCGGTCGGCTGTATGCCGGAAAACACACGTTTTTTCACCGGCGCATTTTCAGCAGCCCCGGCATGTTCAGTTTTCTTAGCCTGGCTCATTTCAATAGACATCATTTCACCTCTCTATACTTGTAAAATGTCATAAAAAAACGCCGCTCATTCCTTGTCAGGGACGAGAGGCGTAAAGCTTTCGTGGTACCACCCTCATTCAGATTACCCATGGAACTTCCCGCATAGCATGGGTAATCCCTCTTTGCCAGATACGCAATCTTCAGCACCTGGTGTCGAAGATGTATATCCTGTCCTCAATAACGGTGGACATTCCGCAAGAGTCCTACTGGTTCCCTACTGAAAAGAACGTTCGCTCTTTACTTCCAGGCCCATTCGACGACTGCATCGGGCCGGTTTTCACCGCTACCGGCTCTCTGGGACCTCTGCGTGGTCATCTACTCTTCCTGTTCGTCGCTTTCAGTGTTCTGTTGTGTATGGACAAAGTATACTGGTGGTTTTGTGATATGTCAAGATTTTTGGAAATGCTCTCAAATCAGTTTCTGCTTTGCCAGTTCCAGCCTTCGGATCGTCTCCTCGCGCCCCAGTAGCATCATCGCGGCAATAATGTCGGGTCCTTTCGTCTTGCCGGTCAAAGCGATGCGCGGCGGCCACAGTACCTGTCCCACTTTCAGTCCCATGCTTTCGGCGACTGCGGCGAAGGCCGCATATAGTCCATCATGTGTGAAAGCTGCCTCTGGGATATCCCGCATCACTTGTGCGATTGCTTCCAGAATATTGGCCACAGTTGCCGGACCATCGTTTCTGCGCAGCAGGTCAGCGAGCGGATAATCCAGACTTTCGGCCTGAACAAAGGCAAACTCGATCTCTGGCGCGACATCCAACAGGGTTTTGGCCTTTTCTTTGGCCAGAGCGCAGGCGGCTTTGATATATTCAAAGTGAGACTCGTCCTGGGCATATTCCTGGCTGATAAGACCGCTGCTGACGAGGAACGGAATGCTGCGGCGAGCGAAATCATCTTCCGTCAGGATGTGGTTAATGTTGTAGGCATTCATCCACTCCAGCTTCTCTGGCGAAAATTTCGCGGATGCCACATGCACATGATAGATATTGAACTTTTCGATCAGGTCCTCCATCGAGAAAATTTCCGTATGATCGTCGTAGCTCCAGCCCATCAGCGCGAGATAATTAACCAGCGCCTCCGCGATATAGCCATTTTCGCGATATTCCACAACCGATACAGCATTGTCCCGTTTGCTCAACTTACCCACCTTGCCCGGCGGATTGAGAATAAGCGGCACGTGTATCACTACCGGCATGGGAAAGTCCAGCGCCTGGTACAATAGCACATAAAAGGGCATGCTCGGTATGTATTCTTGCCCGCGAATGACATGGGTAATATTCATCAGGTAATCGTCCACCATATGACCCAGTTCATAGGTCGGCATGCCATCCGATTTGAGCAGGATGCGATCATTCAGCGTGGCATTATCAATGGTAATTTGACCACGCAGAGCATCGGTGAATGTAGTCGTACCTTCGAGCGGGACAGCAAAGCGAATGACAGGCTTGATCCCCTCCGCGGTCTTCTGCGCGCGTTCCTCTTCCGTGAGATAGCGACAGTGGCGATCATAGCCGGTTGGTAATTTTTGCGCCTCTTTCGCCTTATTGACCGCTTCCAACCGTTCCTGGCTGCAATAGCAATAATAGGCCTTCCCGCGTTCAACAAGCTGCTCTGCATATTTCTTATAGGTATCCAGGCGTTCGCTCTGTGTGTAGGGAGCGTATGGCCCACCGATATCCGGACCTTCATCGTAATCCAATCCCAGCCACTCGAGTGAATCCTTGATCGCTGCCAGGCTCCCCTCGACGTAGCGTCTGCGGTCGGTGTCCTCGATGCGCAAGATGAACTGCCCACCGCTCTGACGTGCTACAAGATAAGAATAGATAGCAGTGCGCAGGTTGCCGATGTGCGGGTACCCGGTTGGGCTGGGTGCATAGCGCGTGCGTGCAGGCGTATCTTTTGAGGATGATGTATTAAGTAGATCAGTCAAGATAAAGTCTCCTTTAAAATTAAATTATATCAGCCTTCCGAGCTATCTCGATCAGTCTTCCCAGCATATTTCTCAGCCTTACGTCGAATCCGGTTCCACACCCCTGTGAAGCCCATCGCCTTTTGCATCTCATAGAGCGTCTTCTTCGTCTCTTCTCTTACCCGTAGTGTGCCATTGTAGATAAGCTCCTCAATCCTTCCTGGTATATCATAAGCTGCTCGCCTCTCGCGCATCGGCTCAAGCATCGCATTTAGGGCTGCTGCCAGTTTCTGCTTGACCTCGACATCGCCCACTGTACCGGCCCGGTAGCGGGTTTTCAAATCTTCCACTTCCTCGAGATTTGAATTGAAGGCATCATGATAAATGAAAAGGGGATTGCCCTCTACCGTACCTGGAATATCGGCTCGTATCCGGTTGGGATCGGTATACATGCGCATCACCTTGCGCTCAACCTCTTTAGGAGTGTCGCTCAAAAAGATGGCATTATTGAGGCTCTTGCTCATCTTTGCCTGCCCATCGATGCCCACCAGCGTGGGTACGTCTCCGACAATCACTTCGGGAATGGGAAAAATCTCTCCATACAGCGTGTTGAAACGCCTGGCAATCTCCCTTGTTACCTCAACGTGAGCCATATTATCTTTTCCCACAGGAACCACGTTCGCCTTTACGCATAAAATATCCGCGGCCTGCAGGACAGGGTATCCCAGCAATCCAAAGGGCATCTCGATATTCGCATCCCTTGCCATGTCCTTCAGGCTTGGAATGCGCTCCAGCCGGGAAACTGTTACCAGGTTCTGAAAGAGCGTATACATCTCGTGTATCTCATGAACACCCGATTGCAGGTAAAAAGTCGCGTGTTCTGGCTCGATGCCTGCGGCGATGGCGTCGAGAACCAGGTCATGTGCGTGTGCATCGGCTTCGCGAATATGCTCCGGCATATGTTTTGTCGTCAGCATATGCACATCGGCGATCAGAAAAAAGCTCTCATATTGATGCTGGAGCCGGACGCGGTTTTTTAATGTGCCGGCATAGTGACCCAGGTGCAGCTTTCCCGTTGGCCTGTCTCCCGTTAGCATTCTAGGTTGAGACATGGTAGCAAGTCCTCCCTCTAACAGTTCTAAACTCATGCCGATTATAGGGGAGATTATCTACAATAGCAAGCCACTGAAAGCCAGTTCGGACCTGTCATTCTGAGCGCAGCGAAGAATCTGAAGCAAGCCCCTGATCGATCTGGCTCCTTGCAGATTCTTCGCTGCACTCAGAATGACATGCGAGGAGGGCTTTTTCATGGCAAGCTGTGAATCAGAGCGTAAAATCTGTGTTCAAATCAATCGCAACTTTGGCAATTGAAAGCTGGCCTTACTTCTGCTGGCTCAAAAATTGGCATGTAAGCTGGATATGCCCTTGATGCAAGGCGCAATGTGCTACTGCATGTAGCAGGCAATCACGAACCGTGGTAGGCGAATTGGAAGTTCGAACCAGGAAAGTAGGATGCGCCTGGACGATGCGCTCCATCTCTTCATCTGGCAGACTATCCAGCACCTCATGTACAGCGGCGATCCAGCGTTCGTAGCGCGTCGTCAGTTCTTCCAGTGTGCCGGTCGCGTGAAACTCTGCCGGGCGGTCGCGCGCAATCGTTCGTCCTCCAACTCGTACCAGTACCCAATCTTCGCCTGATCCAACGAGATGAGTGGCAAGCGCAAAAAGTGTATTTGTGTCTTCCAGTGCGAGTGGTTGATTGAGCAATGGCTCAGGCACGACGCGGAGTTGCTCGAGGACATCGTGTCCTATATAATCCAACACGTTCGCAAAATGCGAAGCTTCATTTGCCATAGAAATCCCCTTTCCTTAGCGTACCGGAATGATGTGATAGATGCTGCTTTTCGTTCAGAGTTCTTCTTGATTGTACCAAATCTGATGGCTGAGCGCCTTACGGGCGAGAGTTACGCCAGGGCTAAGTAAAATCTCCCCTTTTTCATCACCTTGTTGTGACCAGAGGCACTTCATAGGGCATTATCACCAGAAAGAAGCATATTCCGATCAATGGATGTGATGCAAGAAAGCGAGCGGTTTTTCTCGCTGGACTGAGACAGAACCTGGGGCATTTACCACTTGCATATGCATAAAAATCCTGGCCGCGCAGCGTAGATCAGTACGTCACGCGGCCAGGTAGAAAGAACGACACTTTTCACGCTCAAAAGCGAGGTGAGAAAGTGCGGGGAATACTATCAGGTGTAGCGGAATCTTTGCATCAGGGCCAGCACATTATTGACGTAGCGCCAGTTGAAGATGCCGCGATGAATAACGGCCCAGCCACCCTCGTTGTAGGCGCTAATAATATCGTAGAGGTTGCCGTGGAAGCCGTTCCACAACCAGCGCAGGTAGGTCGCGCCGAGATTGATATTATCCCACAGGAGATAGGGATCGCGTCGAATACCGGTTCCCGCGTTGATGCTCTGGGCCGTGTAGGGCATGAGCTGCATCACACCAATGCCGCCATCCCAGGCAATCACGTGCTGCGTCCAGCCGCTTTCCTGCCAGGCAATCGCCAGCAGCAGGTTCGAGGGTAAATGGTAGATACTCGCGGCGCGGTGTAGCAAGGAAACAACCTGTGGGCGGGTCGACCATTGTAAGGCGTTATAGTCATACCAGCGCACGACTCCATTGGCTAGTAGACCGCTCGCCGTTCCGCCTGATCCATAGCCACTTCCCAGGCGATAGGGAATACAGAGTTCGTGCCCAACAATAATCAGATTGACGTTCCAAATGTAGTTAACGCGCGCAAGCGTCCAGATAGACGTGTGGTAGCGCCAGGCTATCTTTGTCAGCGTATCACCGCGTTGGATTCGATACCAGCTGCACCCATTTCCTGGGCCGGGGTTTGCCGCCAACGCGTTAGGTTGGCCGCTAGAAACTATGATGGAACCAAACAGCAAAACCGCAGTGAATAGCAGCAGCACGGCCTGTTTGGACACGTGAAGCCGAAGTTTGCTGATTGGTGCCTGCTGTTCGCGCCGTTCCTGTATTTCTATTTCACGTGCCGGCAAAGTATTTGCCTGTTGCTCAGATATGGTTGCCATGAAGTAGCTCCTTCCTTTCTTCTCCCACTATAGACCTCTGCCAAATCGACACATGTCCATGTGATTGGCGTATTTTTCATCAGATACATTCGGAATGTTGTTGACGGAGCTTGAATTGATGGATATCAATGCCATAAAAGCCCGTCGCGTTCCCTTGACGCTCCGCTGCAAAGGGTGCTAAAATCCTGGTTGCACAGTCGGAATTAGCGAATAGCAGGAGCGCAAGCAATGAAGACAGAAGAACCACTGAGCGCCACAGTCGAAGAATACCTGGAATCGATCTACAATATGAGCGTGGAGAATGAGGTAGTGATCGGCGCCCGCCTGGCAGAGAAATTCAAGGTCTCGGCTCCCACCGTCACTGAAATGCTCAAGCGCCTGGTGAGAGATGGATATATCGAGATGGATAATAAGCGCGTGGTCACGCTGACCGAGGCGGGCAACCAGGCTGCCGAAGCCGTACTGCGCCGCCACCGCCTGACCGAACGCTTCCTGGTCGATATGCTGGGCATGCAGTGGCACCAGGTGCATGAAGAGGCCTGTCGCCTGGAACACTTTATATCGGGCGCCGTCGAAGCGCGAGTCATCGCCAGTTTGCATAATCCAACCACCTGCCCGCATGGCAACCCTATTCCGGGGCAGGTAGCGGCGCGTACCTATCTCAAAGATCGTGGTGCCGTGCGTTTATCTACCATCAAAGCGGGCGAAAAGGCGACCATTCTCTGCATCTCAGAAGTCGTCGAGGATGAAGAGGCCCTGATTTTGTACTTGCATGAAAAGGGGTTGACGCCGGGAACGACATTGATCGTTCAATCCGAGGAGAGCGCGAGCGGCGAGAATGATAATGCGACAGAAACCTTTTTGTTGCAGGTGGATGGACGAGATGTTTGCATTAGTAAGGCCGTAGCCGCTAAAATCTGGGTGACGCGTTGATCAAATCTTGATGCTTTTGTGATTACTTCATCTTGACTTTTCATATTAGGCTATGCTAATATCTGAGTGACAAACTCGGAATTAAAATATGACGAGGGACATATCCACGGTGCCCCTGGAAGAAGTGAAGGTCGTTCATGATTGCAACGTTTGTACTTTTTTTGCGTGAAGGGCTAGAGGCTAGCCTGATTGTCAGTATTCTTTTCGCCGCTCTACGCCAGCTTGGTCAAACACAAAAAGCCCGTGCCGTGTGGATAGGTGTAGGGCTGGCAATCCTCGGTTCGCTCCTCGGTGGTCTTGCTCTTTACATAACTATCCGTAATTATGATGGATCGACATTCCAGGCCGTTTTCGAGACGATTACTTATCTCGTGGCCGTGGTGCTGTTGACCTCGATGACTTTCTGGATGCAAAAGCATAGCCGGTCGCTGAAACGCGAGATCACAGCGAAGGCGAGCGCGGCAGGTTCTGGCTTCGCGCTTGGCCTGCTAGCTTTTTCAACAGTCGGTCGAGAAGGACTTGAGACCGCGGTTTTCACGCTGGCATTCGCTTTTCAGACCAACGGACTGCTGCTCTTGATTGGGGCGCTGCTTGGTTTGTTGGCTTCCCTGGGTTTGAGTTTCCTCATCTATCGTCTGGGGTACCGGCTCGACTTTCGCATCTTCTTCCGCGTGATGGGCATTCTCCTGATCATCTTTGCCGCCGGGCTGCTTGGTGATGCCGTTCAGAATATGCAGGCGCTGGGCTGGATTCACATTGGGACGACTCCTATCTGGAACACGGCACGGCTGCTCAGCGAAGATAGCACCATTGGCGATATCCTGCACACGTTCCTTGGGTATGCGGAGTCGCCAACTGTTCTGCAAGGACTTTTGTACGCTGCCTATCTGCTTGTCGCTGGCAGCATCTTCTTCTGGCTGACGCGCAAGCCGAATATGGGAAAGCCGGCTTCTTCAAACACAAATGCCACAGTAACAGAACATGCTCGTGGGCGTGCTTAGTTCGATGGGCGTACAGGCGAGAGTGGTTCGGGGTAGCTGTTTTCTACCCCGGTTCATTCATAGAGCCGGAACGATCAATCAGAAAAGCATAATCGAATGGAATGCGAGATACCTGGCGAATGCGCGAGACTTCAGTCCATGATAGATTGCCATAATTCACGCGAATGCCCTCCAATTGCTCTGAAACTTGCAGCGCAATACGGATGAAAAGCAATCCCTACTCTTCACGGAAGTTATTCCCACATGTTGAAATCAATCCTCTATCGAATCCTTCTCGATGGAGATGTTCAATGAATAACCCTGCTGCTCATAGCTTTCATGCGAGTGAGACATGGCAAATTGCGAATTTCGTAGGAAAGATGGTAAAAATCGAAGGAAAGCGTAAAGATTATTGGCGAGAATTGCTAAATTCATCAGTTTCGGGGTACAATAGAGATAGGATAGCGCTGCCATTGTGAAAGCCATTCATAGTCCTTTTTGCTCTAGTTTTCTCCGGAAAGGAGTCTTTATGCTTCAACAACCTGTTACGATCGATCGGGAGTTGATTGAAGAGATTGTGGCGCGTGAGGAGGCGGAATTTCGCAGGCGCACTCCTCGCTCCCATGAGATTCATGAACGCGCGAAACATTCCTTGCCGATGGGCGTTTCCAGTTCGTTCCAGGCCGTTCCTCCCTATCCTTTATTTATCAGTCGCGCTGAGAGCAGCCATATCTGGGATCTGGATGGGAACGAATATGCCGATTTTCATCTTGGCTTTGGTAGCCTGCTCGTCGGCCATGCTCATCCTGTCCTGGTTGCGGCATTACGCGATCAGCTGGGAAAGGGCAGCCTCTATTCCTTGCCCTGTCCAGATACCGTGTACCTGGCTGAAGAGCTGGTGCGCCGTTTTGCGCCGATTGAACAGGTGCGATTCTGTAATTCCGGCACCGAGGCAACCATGGATGCTTTGCGGCTGGCCCGCGCCTTTGTTGGTAGAGATAAAATTGTGAAAATCGAAGGCTCCTACCACGGGCACCATGATACCGTGCTGATGAGTACCAAGCCCCCGGTTGAAGCTGCCGGCCCCGCCGAACATCCAAATACCGTTCCCGCATCCAAAGGTATTCCACGCGATCTAAAGAACAACACCATCATCGCCCCATACAATGATGCGGAGGCCCTTGACCGCATTCTGACCGAACACGAGGGTGAGGTCGCGGCGGTGATTACCGAGGCGGTTCTGATGAATGTTGGCATTATGTTGCCGGAGGATGGCTACCTGCAGAACCTGCGCGATATCACGCGCCGGCACGGTGTGCTGCTGATTTTTGACGAGGTGAAAACGGGCGTAACGGTTGCTCCTGGCGGCATCACGGAGATTTATCCGGTTGAACCGGACCTGATTTGCCTTGCCAAATCAATTGGTGGTGGTATGCCGGTAGGCGCTTTCGGTGGCCGGGAAGAGATTATGCGTCACATCAACCACGAGGAGGTCATTCATCTTGGCACGTTCAATGGCAATCCCATGTCGATGCGTGCCGGCCTGGTGACGCTCACTCAGATCTTCACGCCGGAAGCACATGCGCACGCCAATGGTCTCTCAAAGCAACTGGCGGACTCCTACATTGGAATTATTGAAGAGTTTGATATGCCGATGCATGTTGCTCAGATCGGCGCGAAGGGCTGCGCCATGTTCCGTTACGAGCGCGCCCGCAACTACCGCGCGTGGTGGGAGATCGACATGCGTCTCTCCTACGCCTACTGGCTCTTCCTCGCCAATCGCGGCATCCTTTTCCCGCCGGGATTTGACGACCAGTGGACGGTCTCCATCCAGCACACACAGGATGATATTGACCATCATGCCCATGTTTTCCAACAGTTCGTTACGGAATTGAGGAGATAAAGGGTAACTGCTGTAGGGATAGCGCCTGCTGCCTGTCTCTTGAGGAATCCAGGACAGGCAGCAGGCGCTATCCCTACAGCAGTTGAACTGTGTCCTACCTCACATCTGGAAGGCGACCTACTTCATTGTTACTTCCAATAGTCAGGGCTATACTTGCAAAAAGCGCTGTTACAGGGAGAAATACAATGTTGTGGACCATAAACATTTCTACCTTACTCATCTGGTTAGCCTGCCACTTTGTGGGGGATTTTGCTTTTCAGAGTACCTGGATGAGCCTGGAGAAAGGTAAAAGTTGGGAGGTCAACTTCTATCATTGCGCGACATACACGGCGGTATTTGTCCTCTTTGCCCATCCATCGCCTCTCGCCACAGCTATTTTATTCGGGACACACTTTGTCATCGATCCTTTGAAGGCCCGGTATAAGCTGATTGGCCCGATCTGGGTCGATCAACTGCTCCATATCATCACTATCGTCCTCATTCTGTTCTTCAAGTTCTGATCGTTCAGGGTACGTCCCCTGGTTCCCCGGCATAGTACTTTTAGACGCTTTCTAGCTTGCTTAATCCTCTAAATGCGCACGGTCTCCCAAAATATTATGACGCCCCGTTTAGTTCGATATATTGCTGATTTAAAGATATCATAGGGGAGTAATTGCATCGTGTCCTGGCGACTCTTCTTTCGCGAGGCATCTGCCCTCTCAATCTGGACACGCCATGTGAACCCCCTACCATCCAGGTAAATTCATGCGGGGTGTCCAATGTCGAATCTTGAAGGCGCAATGCTGAGTGATTACCTCTTGCTAGAGTGCATAAGCAGAGGAGGCGTGGCCGATGTGTATCGTGCCCGCCAGACGGGAGAAGGGAATTATGAGGTAGCCGTGAAGATTTTCCGCCCCGGTTATGCTCAGCTCGCTTCCTTTCGTGACTATTTTATGGCGGAGGCGGAAAAGGTTGGCCAGTTTGACCACCCGAATATTCTGCCGTTTCTCGAATTTGGCGAAGGTGACGGATTACTCTACTGTATCACTCCATTTGTGGCCGGTGGAACGCTTGAAGATTTGCTGAGACGTGTTGGCGGAAAATTTTCTGCTATCCAGGCATTGCCGATCATGCACCAATTGTGCGGCGCGGTCCAGTATGCCCATGATCGTGATGTAATTCATGGCAACATCAAACCCTCGAATGTTTTTGTGGCAACGGATGGCCGTATGTTGCTCTCCGATTTTGGCATTGCGCGTGGCTACGACGATAGCCAGCAGTCGCTTACGCGTGTCGGTTGGGGTTCGGCGGAATATGCTGCCCCAGAGCAATCACTTGGCGTGACGAGGGCGTCGAGTGATATCTATGCCCTGGGTGTATTGCTGTTTCGTATTCTGACGGGCCATCCTCCTTTTACCGGCCAATCTCCTATCGAGGTGCTACTCAAGCATGTGCGACAGCAGCCTCCGTCCGCGCGCAGCTTTGATCCGAACATTTCGGATGCCGTAGATGGCGTTGTGCATATGGCTATGCAGAAACGTTCAGGTGATCGCTTCGCCTCCGCACAAGAATTCAGTCATGCGCTGCAGGCAGCCGTCACCGTAGCGCCCATCGCCTCACCGGTCGCCAGGTCTATTTCTTTGACAACACGCCAGCTGGCGCCCATTTCGCCTCATCCTTTCGATGACCCGCATACTCCGCTGCCCCCAACTGTAGCTTTCACACCGCCTCCTGTCAATCCCCCTCCTGCGGCAGAACTGTTCGCTTCCAACGTGCCCGTGCAACAGTCCTCCAGCCCGTTAACTAGACCTGCTGAAGTTACCGACGTCACCGAGATACGCAGGAAGAGCTTCCTGGAAGAAAATGAGGACGCCGGGGATAGCATCTTCTGGTCCGCGAACCCACTTGAATGGTCGCCCATCGGCAACCGGCCGGAGGGTTCAGCTCCATTGACCGCATCGGAATACCTTGATAGCAAAGCAGTAGTGCCGGAAGACGAGACACAAAAGATTTTGCGTGAGGACGAGCGGCCACAGAAAGGGGAAGAAGTCTTGCCGGCAAATGTACAAGCCCAGGAAGTTATCGTTCCTGCTCCTGAAAAAGAACCAGGCAAGGGGAAAAATCGTAATAAAATCCTGCCCATACTCGTTGTTATCTTGCTTTTGATCGGTCTGCTAGGAGCGCTGCTTTCTAGCTTTCTTTTCCCTGGACCATCCGGCAGTCATTCTGGCAGCGCTCAGCCGACATTGCCGGCAAGTATCAGCTTCCTTTCAACCACGCCAGGTCTGGCCGATCTGTCAAATAATGGCGTAGTTCCCTTTAAAGAGAATATGGCACAGGTGGCGCTGGAGAGTCATATACGCGGTCCCAAAGTGTAGGAGGAGAGACATCTATGGCAGAGCTTGCCGGGGTGATGGTGGGAAATTATTTTTTACTGGAACGCCTGGATAGTGAGGGGATGGTTGAAACATATCGCGCTCGTCCAACGACACAGGGAGGCTTTGATGTCATATTGCGCCTTTTTCGACCCCAGTTTCCAGACCCAACGGGATTCCAGGAGCATTTTGCGGCGGAGGTGGAAAAGGTCTGGCGTTGCCACCATGAACATATCCAGCCCTTGCTCGAATTTGGAGCCGGTGAGGGTCTGCTCTACTGTGTGACGCGCCTGATAGAGGCCGAGACGCTAGAGCAATTTCTGCAGCGTATGGAGGGACAGGCAGCGTCCATGTCCGCCGTTGTGGGTCTGATGGATCAGTTGTGCGATGCCCTGCACTATGCCCACGAACGCGGTATCGTGCATGGGAATCTACAGCCCTCAAGCATTCTATTACAAGATGGCGGACGCCTGTTGCTTACCAATTTCAGCATGAAGCGCATCTACCAGGAGGGTGAGCCGCTAATGGCTCAGATCGAAGAGGGTAATGCAGCCTATGTTGCGCCGGAACAGGTCGTTGGTATGATAACGCCCGCCAGCGATATTTACGCCGCGGGCGTACTGCTCTTTCGCCTGCTAACGGGGCGTCTTCCGTACGAGGGTGAAAGCGCTGGCGAGATTGCCCTCAAACATACAAATGAACCTATTCCATCACTGCGCGAGCTGCGCCCGGACCTATCGGAAGCCGTGGAACTCGTCGTGCGTGTGGCGCTGGCGAAGACGCCGCAGGGTCGTTTCCCCGATGCTACAGCCCTCGCGCAGGCCCTGCATGCCGCGGTTTCGTCCAATAATCCGCCGGTTATCGCTGTTCAACCCGAACGCCGCATATTCGTTCGTTCTCGCCGCACTCCTTTTACCTGGAAACGGGCGCTTACCCTGCTGGCTATTGTGCTGGTCTTGTTCGGATTATCCGGCACGCTCCTCTTTTTCTCAGCACTGCCGCTACATCTCCAGGATATCCCCGGCCTGGTATTTCACAACCTTGGACAGTCCGGCGTGGGATCAATAAAGGCGAACAGTACCGCGCCCCCTGTCAGCGCTACCTCATCGCCCGGTGGGTTTCCTATGCCGACCTCAGTTACCGGCGGAGTACCCCCGGTTCAATCGACAGTTCCTCCCGGCAAGATTGCGCAGACCCCATCCGCCGGTGGTACGCCCGTCCCTGATCCAGGCATTACTCCATCTCCTACGCCTCCTCCTGTATGCATAGGTGGAACGCTTGCTATTGATGGGCCGGCCAATCTGGTGCCGTTGCTGCAACAGGTAAACAGCGACTATACCAATGTTTGCCCGCAATTGGCTGTCTCGCTCAAGACAAATACTGATCGAACCTCGCTCAATCTCCTACAAAATGGTCAGATCGATGTTGCCACCACAGATTTGACCGCGAGTTCTTCCTGGAACGTGAGTGATCACGCTGTCGCAGCCATACTTTATACGTTGATTGCCAGTCCTGATGTGCAGATCAGTGGCTTAACCGTGGCGCAGGTACAGGGTATCTACGCGGGAAAGATCACAAATTGGGCGCAGGTTGGGGGACCCGATGAAGCGATTACCGTAATCTTGCGGCCAACCAACGATGGCATTACCCCAATTTTCCGCACATTTGTCTTGAATGGAGCGCCTCAACGAGTCAAAGGGATGCGCTTGAAACCCGATTCGCCGGGACTGGCAGTTCAGGCCGTATCAGCTACGCCAGGCGCGATCAGCTATGTGCCTTTAGGAGCGATCCAGGGAGCAAATGTACAGGTACTCTCCATCAATGGCATATATCCTGACGCTCAAACGCTTGAGAATGGTAGCTACTCGTTCTGGAGCGTCGAACATTGCTATACTTCGGGTAGTGGTTCGTTACAATTCCAGGAGTATTTACAATTTTTCGAGAGCGGTCAAGAAGAAAACGTGTTGTCACAATTCGGAGCCATCCCGATCAACCTGATTGACCCAAATATTGTGGCGACGCACCTGCCCGGCCCGCAAATATAATAGGGCAATTCACCATACACAAAGTGATATGTGATGATATCTTTTGAAATATAAAGATACAAATTTTTTTACCCCTTCTTTCCTATTTTCTTTGACAATGGGCGATTCTTAGGGCACTCTTAGAAGAGAATTGTCAAGCAGCCTGATTGATCGAATATGCCACCCCCTGTATGGTAGGAAGTGAAGGTGACAGTATGCGATGCCCTCGTTGTAACTTTGCGGGAGAGCCATTACATGGTGGTTGTACTCGCTGCGGCTACCGGTTCACAAAACCATACTCTCTTTCTGTTGTGGATAGAAGTCAGTATGCAACAATACCCCTGGCCCGGTCTTCCGGCGCGCTCGTCGCGGAGAGGCTCAATCGGGGCGATGTTTTGCGCCAGGGGCGTTATCGTTTGATAGAGCAACTTGTCCTGCCTGAGAATCAGCAGGATCAGGGGACGGCCTGGCTTGCGAATGATGTGCAGGCAACGCCTGGGCATGTGATTATTCGCCAGGTAGCACCGCTTAATGGAAGCGTGGGACATAAGATGCATGTAGTGCGCTCGATTGCGCTACGGTTCTCGGAGCTTTCTCAGCATCCCGGCTTCCCGAAGGTCCTGGATGTATTCAGTGAGAAGGACGATTTCTTTATCGTTCTGGAACATGAAGACGGCGAGACGCTGGCAAGGGTACTCAACCGGCAGGGAGGAGCCTTACCTGAGCGAATCGTGGCAGAATATGGGCGGCAACTGTGTGAAATGCTTACGGTGATGGCGCGGCACCAGCCCCCACTGGTACATGGCGCTATCAGTCCCGATACGATTGTAGTAAGTCCTGATAAGAGCCGTGTTTCGCTGATGCATATGCCCTTGTTTCCTCCACAGGAACCACCGCATAGTAAGGTATTATCGGGTTATCGTGCGCCTGAGCAAGTGCGAGGCAACATTGAGCCTTCGTCCGATCTGTATTCGCTGGCAGCAACGTTACATCACGCGGTAACCGGCTATGACCCGGGTGAGCGGATGGCTTTCTTCCATCCCCCGGCGCGTCGCCTGAATCCCACCGTCTCGCCGCGCATGGAAACGATTCTTGCCCAGGAATTGCGCCTTTCTCCTCAACAACGATACGCGCGTCCTTTTGATATGCAGAAAGACCTGGCTGCGTTGCTGTCTTCATATGGACCCGACAGTGACGCGCTTCCGGCAGTTACCCCTCAGGTGCTGCGCCTGGAGTCCCTGCGGTTGCGGCAGCGCAGTAAAAATCGCAGTCTGATGGAAATGGGCATTCTTGCGGGCGTGGTTCTGCTTCTCCTTTTAGGTTTCCTGCTCATCTACTTGCGCCCATTTGCCGCATATTATGCCGCCGAGGGTGCTTCTACACGAAATGCGACAGCGACTGCCGTTGTCCAACAAAAAGCTCTGCAAACGGAGCTGGCCCTGGAACAAAACCTCTTTCAACAAAAACATATTGGCATCAGCGATGGACGGTTTGTTTTCGATACGTTCCACGGCCGTTCAGATGTCAGCGACAAGGAACAGGCCGCGACTGCTATCTTGCAGGGCAATTGGAGCGCCGCCGTCAATGCTTTCACCAAAGCGACGACAGAAGACCCGGTTGACGGAGAGGCGCTCATCTACAATGAAGACCTGCATATCTTGCTGAATAATGCCCCGTATGTCACGATTGTCCTGGGACTTCCTATCGATAACAGCGATGCAGACATCAATATTGGCCGTAGTGATATGCAATCGACGTACCTGGCGCAGCACAGGATTAATACCGGCAACCTGCTACCAGGCGGATTGAAGCTGCGCATTTTGATCGATAATTCAGGATCGAACGATAGCGATGTGGGTGCGGTGGCGCAGTTCGTTGCGAATCGCGTCAACAATCTCGGGAACCAGGATCATATTATTGCTGTGATTGGTTGGCCCTACAGTTCTCAAACTATCAACGCTGAAAGTATCATTGCCTCGGTGCATATTCCTCTCATTTCACAGACGGCATCGAGCGTGAAATTGAGCGGCAGCAGTCCCTATTTCTTCCGCGTCAATCCGCCGGACGATCAACAGGGAAAAGCGTTAGGAGCCTATGCGGTCAACCAGCTAAGGGCAAAGAGGATTCTGGTACTGCAAGATCAATCCGATCCATATAGTGTTTCGCTGGCCAATGCATTTACTTCCAGCGTGCAGTCTTTGCATGCGACTGCTATCAATAACCCCAACGACTTCTTTACTGAAACAACTACAACAGTGCGCCAGTATCAGCAAATCGTATTCGATGCCGCCAGACAAAGGGCGAATCTCATCCTTATAGCGGGACTCGATGTTGATGCAGTACGCCTGGCACATGCATTGGGCAATGCTTCCCGCTTGAATCCTGGCAGTACCTACCTTGCCGATTTAAAAATACTGGGTGGAGACGCCATAGATACAGGCTTGCTGCTAGGACAGGGCAACGGTCCTGATGCGGCTCTGGCACGCGGGTTCCCACAAGATATGCAGCGACTTATCTTTACCGCTTTTGGCCATCCAGCAGAATGGAGTTTCCTCAAGGTCCCGAAGGGCCAACAGCCCCCATTTTTCACCGACTGGTCTGCTACATACCAGAGTTCCAGCGTGGAAAACATCAATGCTCCTGCCCCTGGTAATGATGCTATTCTCACGTATGATGCCCTCGGAGTTGTTCTCGATGCCGCTTCACTGGTCAAGGGAGCGCTGACGGGCCAGGCGATTCGAGATGCGCTGGCTTCGCTTGGGCAGGGGACTACTCCCGCGTATCAGGGCATCAGCGGGCGTATTCTCTTCGATAACCAGGGCAATCCAATTGATAAGGCGGTGGTCGTGCTACAGGTGAAAGGCGGAAGTAAGGGAAATCAGATCGTTCTCTTGAAGGTTGCGGGGACGTTTTTTGCGAAATAACGTCCTGTTTTGCTGAGAAATGCCTCACAGCCTGATTTTGAGCGTTCAAAGATTGACAAACGTCGAACCTCTTTGTATAGTAAAATTTAGCGAACAGTCAATCTTTCTCGCTTGAGTCAAAGGAGAATCCACATGGTTGATACCCGCATGGACGCGCCTGGCGAAGCCGTCGAGCAGGCGCCTCGATTACTCAGCTACACAAGTGGTACCAGTACAATTCCGCTCCTGGGGCTGACCATCGGCGACCAGTTCGATCTGACGGTCAGTCGTTACCCCGACAATCCGGCACTTATTTCACGTCACCAGCACATTCATTGGACGTATCGCGAGCTTCAGGCCCAGGTCGATCAGTGCGCGCGAGGCCTGCTGCACCTGGGTTTCCAGAAGGGCGAGCGAGTGGGCATCTGGGCGCCCAACTGCGCCGAGTGGGCCATCACGCAGTTCGCCACCAGCAAGCTCGGCATTATCCTGGTCAATATCAATCCGGCATACAGGCTGCACGAGTTGGAATACGTCCTCAATCAGTCGGGCTGCAGTGGGATTGTCATTGCCTCGGCTTTCAAGACATCAAATTATACCGAGATGCTTCAGACCCTGGCGCCAGAACTCGCGCAGTGCGAAGTTGGCCGGCTGCAAGCGGAGAAGCTCCCCAGCCTCAGAACGGTCATTCGTATTGGCGAGGATCGCATTCCCGGTATGCTGCCCTGGAAAGAACTGCTGGCCATGGGTGACAACGTCAGCCAGGAAACGCTCAAGCAGGTGCAGCAAGATCAGGAATTTGACGACCCGATCAACATCCAGTATACCAGCGGGACGACCGGCTTCCCCAAGGGGGCGACGCTCAGCCATCACAACATTCTCAACAATGGCTATTTTGTTGCTGAATTGCAAAATATCACGCCGCAGGATAAAATGTGCATCCCCGTGCCGCTGTATCACTGCTTCGGCATGGTCATGGGCAATCTGGGCTGTGTAACCCACGGTGCGGCGATGGTCTATCCTGCCGAGAGCTTTGACCCGCTGGCTACAATGGAGGCCGTGCAGGAGGAACGCTGCACTTCCCTCTACGGCGTGCCAACCATGTTCATTGCTGAGCTCAATCATCCTGAGTTCAAGCGCTTCGACTTCAGCAGCCTGCGCACCGGTGTGATGGCCGGTTCACCCTGCCCGGTCGAGGTGATGAAGCGCGTCAACACCGAGATGCACATGCCGGAGGTCGAGATTTGTTATGGCATGACCGAGACGAGTCCCGTATCCACGCAAACAAGGGTTGATTCGCCTTTCGACAAACGGGTCGGCACGGTCGGTCAGATTGGCCCTCACCTGGAGATCAAGATTGTTGATCCTCAGACAGGCAAGGTCGTGCCGATTGGCCAGCCGGGAGAACTCTGCACGCGCGGCTACAGTGTAATGCTGGGCTACTGGAACAATCCCGAGGCTACGGCCAACGCCATCGACGCTGCCCGCTGGATGCATACCGGCGACCTCGCGACAATGGACGAGGAAGGCTATATCAATATCGTTGGACGTATCAAGGACATGATTATTCGTGGCGGCGAGAACGTCTATCCACGCGAGGTCGAAGAGTTCCTCTATACCCATCCGAAGATTCGTGATGTGCAGGTCGTCGGAGTTCCCGACGTGAAATACGGCGAAGCGGTCATGGCCTTCGTGCAACTTCATCCAGGCGAATCGGCCACCGAAGAAGAGATTCGCGCCTTCTGCCAGGGCAAGATCGCTCACTACAAGATCCCGCGCTACGTCAAATTCGTCGATAGCTTCCCCATGACTGTGACAGGCAAGATTCAGAAATTCAAGATGCGCGAGAGTGCCATCGAAGAACTGGGCTTGCAAGATGCCGCGTCTATAAAGACAGCATAGTAATTTGTATGAGCAGCGAATAAACAGAGAACCTCTACCAGACCACCCGGTCTGATAGAGGTTCTCTTACTTATCCCCATATCCATACGGGAATGTCTACCAGGTAGATGCTTCTCACATAGCTAAAGGCTCACCCGGCGGGCGGTATTAAATAAGCCGCCCGTCATCACCTGTCTGACGGCCTGGCGAGAGGTCGTATTGCCTATGCCCGGGCTTATAATAGCGTCCGTCAACTGCTGTGGATCGATATGATCGAACAGGTCCCTGCCCTTTGGATTGAACAGATCTTTGGCCACACCGGGTGTAAATCTGGCCTGCTCTTTGCGTCCCCGGCCTAGAATAATGGTGCGCTCACAATAACCATGCAGGCCGGGATGAGTTCCACCAAATAATGCGATGATTTTAACCGTATTTCTGGGAGACAATTCCTGACTTGCCGGTTGCGCGATCTTCTTTGTGGCCGCCGCGAGATGCATAACGCTGGTATCCCCAGTGACGAAAATATCGCATTGATCTATCAGCGCCGCCAGCTCGAGCAATTTATGTTTTGGTTGCGCGGGCATCGCGAAGACACGACCCGGAAATGAGGGCGCAAGCGCATTTAATAAGCGTTCTGATGCCTGTTCGTCCGTATAACCTGGTAATATGCTCACGACAAGATTCTGGTCCATCTTGAGTGCAGCTGCGATACCATCGGCCAGCAGGTGGGTTGGTGGCCGGGTGATTACGGATGATGTGTCCGGCGCGACCAGTAGCAGCTTACTCTGCTCAGGCGGAACAGTAGCGCGTTCTTTCATATAGCCAGCCTCTTGTCTGGCCTGTTGTACATGTTCGGGGCAGATGTAGAGGGGGATGGTTTCACCGGCCGATGGTTCAGGCTCTTTCACCCCAAAAAACTTATTGATGCTCAGACGAATTATTTTTTGGATTGGCATATCGTCATACTTGCGCAGCGTTGAAATGAGTTGCACTACCTGCTTAAGGTTGAGAAACAGGACCGGGGTATGTAATCGGTAAAAAAAGACGGGCGCGAACATGAATGTCAGTACGGCGGCATAGTTCTGGCTGCGCAGGTACTCGACTAATTTTCTCGTCTCGGGGGGCAGGAAAAGGCCGCGTTTCCACGTGCCAGGCTCGTTAGTTGGGAATAGTTTTTTATCGACCTGTATAAGGTGGTGAATTCGAGGGTCTTCTTGCAGTATTTCGACCTGCGTCTGGTTACAAAGAACATCGATTTCGACGTTTCCGGCAGGATCATTGCGTCGAATCTGATCGACGGCGCTCAATCCGACAACAATAGCATCGCCGATGCCCCATGGCATCGTAACTAACAATCGGGTTCCATCAATTTCGTTGTGTAAGTGCTTCATATGAATGTATCCTATGGTTCTCCCTCTATTGAGTAATTTCGGGGAGCCCTCTTTATGAATGAATGCGAAGATCAGGCTCCTATGTTCACCCGAAACATGTGGGTTATTCGCCAGGCAGCATTGCTTAAACTGCGAGTGGCGGGGAGGAATCCATGTTCCTACTTTCAAGTACGTACCGAGAAAGGAAAAGAATACTCAGCTGCATGTTATTGCATTGACAGAAATGGATTGAAGCAGCTACCGCTATTATATCCGATTTTTATCTTCTTTGCCCATCACGTCTTCTACCGGCAGTCCCTCCAACTGCATAATTTTCAAAGCATTCGTCGTCGGACTGGGGCCTGGTCGCAGCAGGTAGTCGAACACCATGCGCCCATCGATGATATCTTCTTTGAAATGGTAGTTTTTCAGTTGGGGGAGTTTATCGGCCAGTTTAACCAGGTCCAGATCGTGCGTCGTAATGATGCCCAGGCAATTTCGTCCGGCAAGCGCCGAAATGTAGGCTTCGCTACCAAGGCGCCGCTCGCGATTGTTCGTGCCCTTAAAAATTTCATCGATGAGGAAGAACAGCGGCAATGGGTTGGACGCATCGACTGCCGAGAGCAATGCTTTAAGACGCCTGACCTCGGCATAAAAATAAGAATAGTTCTCGGTGACGGAATCGCTGATTTTGATGCAGGTAAACAGGCGAAAAAGCGACGTGGAGAAACTGCTCGCGTTGACCGGGCCACCGGCAAAAGCCAGGCATAAATTAATGCCCACCGTTCGCAAAAACGTACTCTTGCCAGACATATTCGAACCGGTGATGAGATCAATTTCGCCCAACCTGGAGATGCTAAAATCGTTTGTGACTTTCTTATCTTCTGGTATAAGCGGATGCCCCAGGGCAGTGGTCGAAAAAAGCTGGCATTGATGCGCATGTTCAGCCACAAGTATCTGAGGGAGAACATAATTGGGGTTCAGGTAGGCGAAATTTGCCAGCGAATTGAGCGCTTCAAGCTCGAACCAGACATCCAGCCAGACAGGCAAATGAGAAGCAACCTGTGATTTGTATTGATTAAAGCGGTGCGCGAAGTAAAAATCCCAGGGTACCAGCACGTTCAGCACAATCCAGAGCAGCATGTTTTTTTGTAGCGTCGCGGCGGTTGCGACACGCGCGATTTTTTTCAGCAGGACTGTTGGGCGCTGCTTCCCGCTGACAAAGAACGGTTTGCATAATGCTTGCAGGTTCGTGTGTTCGCCGTAGCGGTAGGTCTCCAGGTAGGCGAAAATGCCTCCAAGCTGGTCGAAGGAATCCCGCAAAAAATAGGCATCCTCGAACAGATCTCCGCGCTTATCTTTTGTGACGAAGAGGAAGATGATGGAGATCAGCAGCGTAATTATCCAATATCCCGCGATGAGGCCAAACATATTCAAAATAAAAAGCAGGATGGTGAGGATCGACAATCCTAGCGATACGAATAATAATGGGAGTAATGACTGGCTCGCAGTATGTGTGTCAAGCCAGTTCAGCAGTTTTTTCCCCTCCCACTGTTCGGTCACATTTTTAGAGGCAAGCATCGATTTCATTAGCAGTTTTTTGCGAAAGATGGTCATAGGAGCCAGTTCCTGGATCAATTGCTGCCTTTTACGAATCGTTTCTATGTCTGGGATAGGGTTGAGCAGCCAATCACGCAGTCTCTCGCCTCCTTCATAAGACGTAGCTGTGTTCACCAGCCGCAATAGCGAGTGCTTGCCGGTGATATCCAGATCGACCTCGAAAGGATGCTCAGGCGCCAGATCAGATAGAGGAGCGATTGGAATACTGCCCCATTCGAGTTTTATGCGGGCTATCTGGGCAAAATGTATCTGCAGCCAGATTTTGTGACGGGTAATACTCCTGTCAATCTGGCGCTGGTAAGTGGCGGCGATAGCAAATAGGACTACGGTGATGATGGCGCTAATGAGAGCAAGCCACCATCCGATCAGAAACCAGGCGAGCGCGCTGAACAGCACGCCTGCGAAGAAGATGCCTACCCGCACCCATGAGTAAAAATTGCTACGATGATCTAATCTATCCAGGGCTTTTTGCAAGCGCCTGGACGAATATTCGAGAGCGTTTAATCTTGCCTGTTTGTTATTCAACTCGTCTTCTTCCGTTGTGCCAGCGTCTCACGGTAAGCCGCCATAACCTCCTTATGTTCGGGTGAGCGCAGGCAATCCTCCTGGGCTGCGATGAATTTAGTCATGAGCGTTGTTTCATCGAAGTCGAATGCCTCGTTAATCTGCCGCTTGGTATGTTTCAAGGCGGTAAAGGGGATAGCCAGCAACTCCTGAGCCATTGCCAGCGCCTGCTCCTCAAGTTTGTCGGGCGTAACTACCTCGTCAATCAGGCCCAGCGCCAGTCCCTCTTCGGGAGTAAAGCGGTGCCCCAGCAGGCACAATCGTTTGGCAGGGCCCGCGCCGATCAGACGAGCAAGACGCATCGGGCCAAGCGCAGCAACTACACCCTCTCGCACAGCGGGAATGCTGAGTACCGCATTGGTGGCCGAGATGCGCAGGTCGCATGCCAGCGCAACCTGCAAGCCTCCACCGAGGCAGTAACCATGAATGGCGCATATGGTGATGGCGTCGAGCCGTGCCAGCGCGGTCACGCCGTGTTCCCACGTAGCGAACCACTCAGGAGTAAGATTGCCCCTGGCCAGTTCTTTCGTGTCAAGGCCGCTGCAAAACGCGCGCCCTTCTCCGCTGACAATGACCACCCGCGTTTCAGCGCTTTTGGCGAGATAGTCGGTCGCCGTCACCAGGTCCTGTACCCAGGCCCAGTTAGCCGCGTTAAGGGCCGCGGGACGATTGATGCGCAGCCGGGCCAGATGTCCATCTATCTCGCAACGCCATGTTTCAAGTTCTAACGTTTCCATTGCTGGCTCTACTCCTTGCGCGATTAAAGCTTGCGTTGGTCGACTACACGCCGCAGCTTTCCGCCCTCGCTCCTGGGTATTGTATTTGGCGGTTCCAGTATGACCCTCATATTCAGGCCCAGCGTGCCGCGGATTTGCTGTTGTATCCTGTGGCGCAGGCTTTGAATGCGGGCATCGATTTCCATTACATCGTCAGCCAGGGCTTCCTGGGCGACTTCGCGAAATACGCTTTCGGCCACCTCCACTTTGACTTCGACCTCATCCAGGGTGCCCTCCCGTTTTACAATCAGCTGGTAGTGAGGCACGACTTCAGGGATGCCTTTGAGCACCTCTTCGACCTGGGTGGGATAGAGGTTGACGCCGCGGATGATGAGCATATCGTCGGTACGACCGCGGATCGGCCCCATGCGGACGTGCGTTCTCCCACATTCGCAGGGCTCGTGTGTCAGGTAAGTGATATCGCTCGTCCAGTAGCGCAGCAGGGGCATGGCTTCACGTGTCAGGTGAGTGAGGATGAGTACGCCTTCTTTGCCATCTGGAAGCGGTTCGCCTGTATCGGGGTCTACGACCTCTGGATAGAAATGGTCTTCCCAGATATGGCTGCCGGCGCGAGCCTCGATACATTCCTGCGATACTCCTGGCCCTAGAATCTCGCTAAGGCCATAGAGATTTGTCGAGCGAATACCAAGGCTGGCATCGATATCGGCACGGATGGTTTCCGTCCATGGCTCCGCGCCGAGCAGTCCATACTTGAGGCTGATTTCATCCGGGGCAACACCAAGTTGCTTGAATGCTTCACCCAATGTTTGCGCGTATGAGGGGGTGCAACAAATAATTTCCGGCTTGAAATCGAGGATCAATGTCACCTGGCGTTGGGTCATGCCACCTGAGACGGGAACTACAGCCAATCCCAGTTTTTCTCCACCATAATGGGTGCCAAGCCCGCCGGTAAAGAGTCCGTAGCCATAGGCGTTGTGCAGCAACATGCCGGGGCTCGCCCCGGCGGCGACAAATGAGCGTGCCATCACTTCGGAGAACACCTCGATATCATTCCTGGTATAGCACACCACGGTTGCTTTCCCGGTGGTGCCGCTGCTGGCATGAATCCGTATGATCTGCTCGCGCGGCACTGCCAGGAGACCGAAGGGATAGTGATCTTTCAAATCCTGCTTGCGCGTAAAAGGCAGCCTGGGCAAGTCATCGACCGAGCGAATATCGCCCGGCTGGATGCCGGAATTGTTGAACATTTCCCGGTAGAAAGGCATGCGTTCATTGACATAACGAATCATCTGGCGCAGCCGCTCGTCCTGCAACTGCCGGAGCTTCTCGCGAGGCCAGGTTTCAACCTGATTGTACACCATCTCTGGCACCCTCCCTCATGCAGTGAAGCCACAAACGAACGATAGGGTCAGGAGTGGCCTGTTTTGTTCATTGTAACTATGAGATGGGATAGGCGTCAAGTATATGGTCAGCCTTTTTTATCCTCGTCCTCCTCAGCTTCCTCTCCATGTTTCACGATATCACCCTCTTTAAAGAGAATATCCTGCAAGGCCACTCTCCACTTCGGCTTTTGCCGGAGCAAAAACTCCAGATCCATACCGAAATGCTTAAATTCCTCCTGCTGGGAGTTCTCCATAATGGCTCGCGCCTGGGCATCTTTTTCCAGGGAAATACGCTGCTCATACCAGTTGATTGCTTCGGCCTCTTCAGTGAGTGAGACGATCATGCGCGCAAAGGTGCGGACTTCTTGCGAGAGTTCATTGGCTGGTTCGTGGTACTGTTCAAATCCCATGTTGTGTCATCCTTTCCAAAAATACATAAATATGCGGGCTAACTACTTCTAGCACGCACCAGGCCGGTTAGACAAAGACAGTAGGGGCGGCGCAAGTGCCGCCCCTACTTTTTATCGTGCCGTTCGTCGTCCGTAGGCCCAGACTGCGAGCGGAGTGAAGACAATGAGAATGCCAACACACCATGCCAGCGCCTGCCAGATGGTCGAGGCATCGGGGTTGTTGAGGAGCAGGCCGCGCACGGCATTGACGATCAGCGAAACCGGCTGGTGTTCGGCGAAGGCACGCAGCCAATTCGGCATACTCGAGGTCGGAACGAAAGCGCTGCTGGCGAAGGTGAGCGGGAAAAGCCAGATGAAACCGGCGGATTGCGCCGCCTCCACACTGCTCACCAGCAGGGCGATCAACGCCGAAATCCACGAGAAGGCAAAGCTGGTGAGTATGAGGATTCCGGCTGCCGCGAACCAGGAAAGAACGCTGCCCTGCGGCCGAAAGCCAACCAGCAGGCCCACCGTCCACATCACGATGACGATGAACGTGTTGCGCACCATATCTGAGATGGTGCGGCCCGTGAGGACAGCGGATTTCGCCATTGGTAGAGAACGGAATCTATCGACCAGTCCTTTCTGCAGGTCATTCGCCAGACCAATGCCGGTCGTCGTTGAGCCGAATATGACCGTCTGGGTGAAGATGCCGGCCATCAGGTAGTTGACATATGTGGTGCCTGTGACCGCGATGGCGCCCCCAAACACGTAGCGGAAAAGCAGCACGAACATGATCGGCTGGATCGTGGCGAAGACCAGTTCTTCCGGGATGCGTGGAATCTGGACCAGGTGGCGCTTAGCGAGAACGAATGCGTCGGAAAGTGTCCAGTAAATCCTGGGACGCGCCTGTGGTTTCAGTGATTGCGTGATACGGAGACCGGTGAGGCTCATCGTGTACTCCTTTCCAGCGGCTGGATATCAGCTGTTGCTACAGGTACATCCTCGCCAGAAGCAGTGCTTCCGGTCAGTGCGAGGAAGACATCATCAAGGGTAGGTTTGCGCAGTGATAAGTCATCTAACCGGATCTCTGCGATATCCAGGTCGCGCACGATCCCGGCGATAAGCTGCGTTCCCTGCTTAACCGGTACAACGATACTGCGGCTGTCCGCGTCAATCTGAAGCTCGCTGGAACTATAGGGTCTCACTGCTCGTATGGCGGCATTCAGGTCGCCACCAGGGGCTACTCTCAATTCGAGACGTTCGCCACCGACCTGGTTTTTCAGTTCATCGGCTGTGCCTTTTGCTATCACGCGTCCATGATCGACGACGGCTATCTGATCGGCGAGCTGGTCGGCCTCTTCCAGGTATTGCGTGGTAAGCAACACGGTTGTGCCATCCTCGACGAGAGAACTGATAATATCCCACATCGCGAGTCGTCCGCGCGGATCAAGACCGGTCGTCGGTTCATCCAGGAAGAGTACCGGCGGCATCATAATGAGGCTGGCTGCCAGGTCGAGACGGCGGCGCATGCCTCCAGAATAGGTTTTAACGATACGCCCTGCGGCGTCAACCAGGTCGAAGCGTTCGATCAGTTCGTTTGCGCGCCGCTTTGCCATTGCGCCCGACAGGTGATAGAGCCGCCCGAACATCTTCAGGTTTTCAAATCCCGTCAGGTATTCATCGACGGCGGCATACTGCCCTGCCAGCCCAATACGTGCCCGCAGCGCTTCAGCCTGTTTGACCACATCCAGCCCTGCCACTATCGCTCGTCCAGAGTCCGGGCGCAATAATGTTGTCAGGATACGGACGGCGGTGGTTTTGCCTGCGCCGTTGGGACCAAGTACGCCAAGTACGGTCCCCTCCTCGGCGGCAAGGTCAAGTCCCACCAGCGCCTGTGTCTTGCCATAACTTTTTTTGAGATTCTCGGCCAGGATGGCCGGGGTATTTGGCATCGTTTACTTCCTCTTCATATAGCCGCCTAAGAATTCAATCGGATTGCCTCAGAGCCAGGGGCAATCCGATGAAAAAAGGCGGCAGCCTATAAATTTGTTGTGCAGCATTCTTTCCTTGTGAGTATAAGAGAACTACTGATCTATTCTATTCAAAATGGGCAAAAATGGAAATGAACCATTTCTGCCAGCAGGCCACAAAATTCCACCCAAAGGAAGGAACGTGGAGGGTTACAAGCCATTGCTAAACGTAAGGGTCGAAAAAGTATATCGACAAACCTTAAAGTAAAGACGCTCAAACCTACCAACATAGGTACGTTCAAAGGCACAGTTTGTTGCAAGAAGTCAGCAGATCTGCCTGTTATGTATAGCCATTAATGGTCAAGAAGCTGCGTGATTGTCTGTGAAACGACCTTTAAAACATCGGCTTGATGGCTGTGGATGAAAAAATGATCCCCGGGGAAGAGATAATAGCGAAATGGGCCGGTCGTTTGATTGTGCCATGCCATCAACTCATCTGTCGTAACAGAATAATCTTCAATTCCTCCAAAAATGCTGATAGGACAGGCTAATGGCTCCTCGTCAGTATAGCGATATGTCTCAGCGGCTTCAAAATCTGCCCTTAACGTTGGCATCATCAACTGCACAAGCTCTTTGTTTTCCAGAAACTCTTTCGGCAGGCCATTCAGATTGCTGACCGCTTTCAAGAAGACAGGCTCGCTCAGGTGGTAGCAGTGGGTATTCAAATCGGGCAGGTGAGGCGCCCGACGTGCTGAAACAAAAAGATGCTCAGGCAAGGGAGCATGCAGCCTGCGAAGTCGACGCACAAGCTCAAAACTGAGGTGCGCTCCCATACAATGGCCGAAGAAGGCAAAAGGAATATCCAGATGTTCTTGAAACGCCGGGAGCATTGCATCTACAAGCGCGGGAATCCGCGAGATTGGAGGCTCCATCAATCGATTCTGGCGACCGGGAAGCTGTACCGGCCAGACCTCTACGCCGTCGGGAACGTGATTTGACCATTGAAAGTAAGCGGAGGCCGCTCCTCCGGCATAGGGAAAACAAAACAGGCGCAGGCGCGGCTGCGCATATATCTTCGGTTGTAAAAACCAGCTATTGGACGCCGCTATTACTCTCATACATAATGCCCCCAATCTCACCTTCATTTGGTCTAATCTATTAGATGTCGTTGCCTATCACTGATCATCTTCGTTATCTTCTCACACCTGCTTCCCAATAGCAATAGCGCAAGCTAACTTTCAGCCGATGTTACCACTTCCATCCGGGGTATTATCGAAGCGAGGTAGCTGGTAAGCGCGGCTATATTTGGGTGATCGAAGACCATGTTCGCCGGAACGGCTCTATCCAGCATCGAATGCAAGCGGTTGCGCAACTCCACTGCCATTAGGGAGTCCATACCTACTTCGAACAGGTTCTGTTCTGGCTCAAGATTGAAGGAAGAATCCAGCCCCAGTACCTGCCTGACCTGTAAGTAAACATGTTGCTGCAACAAGTTCAACCGGTCGCTTGCCGGCGCCGTCTCCAACTTTCGCATCAAGTCTTCATGCGGGGCCTGCCCAGGGTTACCAGGATTTTGCGCACGCGCTTGCACTTTATCTAATAACACCTTGAGGAAAGGTGGCCTCTCGTTATCAGCGAAGTGCTTCCCAAATCGTGTCCAATCGATTGGCAGTACCCCTATCTGTACAGGGCGCGCTTGCAGCAGTTGCTCCAATACCACCATCCCCTGCTCAAGGCTAATTGGTTGCATGCCATCTCTGGCCAATCTTCGTTCTATCGCTGTCGATGAGAGGGCCATACCTGCATCGGCCCAGGCGCCCCAGTTAATACTCGTTGCCGCCAATCCCTGCGCACTGCGATAATGGGCCAGCGCATCCATAAATGCATTGGCAGCCGCGTAGTTTCCCTGTCCTGCCGATCCCATCAGCGAAGCGCCTGACGAAAACAGGACAAAGAAGTCGAGTGACATATCGAGTGTGTGCGTGTGCAGGTTCCAGCTCCCGTGCATCTTGGGCGCCATGACCTTACTGAAACGCTTCCAATGCTGTTGCAAAAGAACGCCATCATCGAGTACACCGGCTGCATGAATGATTCCGCGTAGCGGCGGCATAGTCTTCCGTATGGTTTCCATCATCTGAGCCACCGCCTCTTCCTTAGACACATCGGCTCGTATCACCAGCACTTTTGCGCCTGCTCGCTCAAGCTCGTCAAGAACCGGTTGCGTACCAGCCGAAGCACCACTCCTGCCAGTCAGTACCAGGTATTTTACTCCGCCCTGCTCAACCATCCAGCGGGCCGCGGCAAGCCCCAGGCCACCAAGGCCACCGGTAATCAGATAGGTGCTATCCGTTCGTAAACTGGCCCCGGTTTTTCGTCGTTGATTGCCTGAAATGGCCTGCCTGCTCCTGACCAGGCGGGCTACAAAGCGTTCTTGCGCGCGGAAAGCGACCTGATCTTCGTCGTCGGGATGCTGAATCTCCTGGAGTAATTCCTCTATTTCCCAGGCAGCATCGCCAACAGAATCAAGGTCTATACGCTTGCAATGAAAATCTGGTTGTTCCATAGCAATCACACGCGACAAACCCCACACGGGTGCCTGCGTGATCGCAAGATGGTTCTCCCTCCCTGTTACCGGTTGGCTGCCTTGCGTAATGATATATAGTTGTGGGGAATACGGCCATTTCTTCTGCGCAACCGCCTGGATCAGGTACAGGATACTACCGCAGGCCAACTGCTCGTCTGTCTCCAAGCTGTCCGTTGTTACCTGTTCTATTTCGCTCGTGTCCAGGCTCCACAGGTGAAGAATTCCCCGGCAGGTATGCTCACCCGCGAAATGTTGCTCAAGGATCTGCTGAAAATCGGCAGGATTTGAAGGGTCAACGTAATAGTGTCCAGGCTCTTCTTTTTCATTGCTCTGGCCTGCAAAAACCAGCACGCACTGTTCTCCCTGCGCTTGCAGCCTTTCGGCCAGTTTGCCGGCCTTTCCGCTCCTATCGGCGAAGATTAACCAGCTTCCATGCTTCACGGAAGATTGTGAGGCGAGATTGCTTGCCGGGACCGCTCGTGCCTGCTGCTCCCAGCGCAATTCATAGTACCAGTCGCGTGCCTGTTGCTGTACCTTGGGAATAAGTGCCTCACGGGAAGCCCGTCGCAGGTGGAGACCCTGGATGCTGGCTATTGCCTGCCCGTTTTCATCCGCGATCCGCATATCCACTACCAGCATGGAGCTTTTCTGGTTGCTAGCATCCCGCACGTTTACATGGCACCATACACGCGTTCCTGGTCGCTCATAAAAGTGAATGCTATCGATGCTTAAAGGTAGGTAGACGGGCTTTTCGCTTTCATCGCCTGTCTTTAAAAGGCTTGCCTCGACTGCCTGGAAACAGGCATCTAGCAGGGCGGGATGGATGTAATATTGCTCGATTTCTCGCTCCAACTGCATGGGTAGCACAATAGAAGCCAGAGCTTCTCCATCGCGTCGCCAGATTTGTTGCACGCCCTGGAAACTCGGTCCGTATTGGAGACCAACCTCGCGCATATGCTGGTAGTGCTGCTCGCTCTCCAGGATTTGAGAACAGCGTGCCTGGATACCAGCAACCGGGAGTGCTTCTGTTGATAGCTTATCCTGGCTGTTTCCCACGCGTACCTGACCACTTGCATGCAATGTCCACCTGTCCTCCTCCTCGTTCTCTGGACAACTAAAAATCTGTACCTCTGCGCTGGCATCATCCTTCGATGGCTTCAGAATCAACTGTATCTGGCGGCTACTGCCACCGGGGAGAGCCAGGGCTTGGTGGATGAACAGGTCATCAAGCTGGATAGACGCTTCCTTCAATGTTTCTCTTGCACCTGCCATGATCATCTCTACATATGCCGAGGCAGGAATTACCACTGTGTCATAGACCTGGTGATCATTGGACCAGAAGATTGTCCTGGCAGGCAGCGAGTTCTCGAACACTGTCTCTCTCATCGCGGAACGTAGCCTGTGTCCGAGCAAGGGATGGCGTGTTAAAATGCTGGAAGAACTGTTATAGCGGCGAAGTCCTGGTTTCTTATCAGTAAACCAGTAGCGCTTGCGCTGCCATTGGTAGGTCGGCAATGTCACGACTGTATAAGGTCCGCTTGCTGCCGGATAGAGCTGGCTCCAATTGATCGTGTATCCATGAGTATAGAGGGCTCCCAGGGATGTCAACAGCACCGGGCGCTCAGGCAGGCCTTGTCTCAGTGAAGGCAATACCAATCCTTGCTTTTCGTGGTGTTCCAGGCACTGTTTCGTTGGTCGAGCCAGAGCTGGTTGTGGGCTGATTTCCAGAAACGTATGATATCCCATCTCAACCAGTTCCTCAATCGCCGGACCAAAACGCACCTCCTGGCACATGTTCTGACCCCAGTACCCGGCATCATACTCCTCTCCCGAACATTGCTTCCCCGTCACCGTCGAAACAATTGGAATAGAGGACTTACCCGGCTGCAATCCCTGTAGTTCCCGCACTAACGGTTCGCGAAACCGTTCCATTTGTGAGCTATGGAAGGCATACTCTACCCGCAATCTACGGAAGAAAATGCCCTCTTGCTCTACCAGACTCAGGGCTTCTTCAAGGGCCTCTGCCTCTCCTGAGAGGGTAATGCTCATTGGGCTGTTCACCGCGCCTATTGAGAGGTGACCGTCGTAACCAGCCAGCAATGATCTCGCCTCCGCCTCAGAGAACTCTATCGCGGCCATCCTCCCTGATCCATGTGCCTGCTGCATCAGGCGTCCTCGATGAGCAACGACCCGTATGGCATCCTGTAAATTGAGGACGCCCGCTACGTGGGCGGCAGCTATTTCTCCCACGCTGTGCCCGACTACCGCTCCAGGTTCGATGCCCCACGAGCGCCATAATGCTGCCAGTGCTACCTGTATCGCGAATACGGCGGGCTGGGCGATCACGGTCTCATTCAGTCGCGAGTGCTGCTCATCAGCCTGCAATTCCTCAATCAGCGACCACTGCACATGCTCACTTAGCAAGGCATCACATGCTTCAATTACCGCCCGGAAGACTGGCTCCTGCTCGAACAATTGCTGGCCCATGCCTGCCCATTGCGTCCCCTGGCCGGCGAACATAAAGACCGGACCCGGTCTCGCCTCGCCTGCTGCTTCGTTCGCCATTCTCGCCCCTTGCTCTTCGCCGGTGAAGGTTGCCAATTGAGAGGCAAGTTCTTCGTGGCTTTGACCTACCAGCGCAAGGCGATAAGGATAGTGCGTGCGTCGCATGCTGGCGGTATAGCATATATTGCGCAAAGATGCCCCTGCGAGCGTTCCGCCAGGAATTGCTAACTCGCGCTGATACACGCGTGCAAGCTGTCTTAATGCCTCTGGATCGCGAGCCGATATGGGCAGCAGGAAAGAAACATGCTCCTGTGTAGAATGTAATGTACCGTTGTCTGAAGCCTCTTCCAGCACTATATGGGCATTGGTTCCACTCAACCCTGCTCCGCCGACACCGGCGTATTTGCGTTCAATGCCTTCGGGCCATGCTCGTAAGCTGGTGGGGATGACAAGAGGTGTGTCCTTCAGCGAGATGTGTGGATTGAGCGTTTTCAGGTGGAGCACCGGCGGAATCAGGCCATGCTGCATGCTGAGAACGGTCTTGATCAATCCGGCCATGCCTGCGCAAGACTCGAGATGACCAATATTTGTCTTTACCGATCCCAGCATACATTCCGCGCCGCTCGGTCGTGGCTGTCCCAGGACTGCCTTTAAAGCTTCAACTTCAATCGGGTCCCCAAGTACCGTGCCGGTCCCATGTGCCTCGATATACGAGATTTGTTCGGGGGCCAATCCAGCATTGCGTAAGGCCTGTCGAATAACGGCCTGCTGGGCCAACCCATTTGGCGCGGTCAGGCCATTGGAACGACCATCCTGGTTGACCGCCGAACCGCGAATCAATGCAAGAACAGGATCACCATCGGCCAGCGCCTGCGAGAGCCGTTTCAGTATGACAACTGCGCATCCCTCTCCACGCACAAACCCATCCGCGCTGGCATCGAACGTTTTACAGTGTCCTTCTGGCGAGAGCGCCCGCATTTTCGAGGTGACGATGGTGGAAAGTGGATAAAAGATCAGATTTGTGGCTCCGGCAAATGCCAGATTACATTCGTTGTTACGCAAACTTTGACATGCCAGGTGTATCGCGACCAGCGATGATGAGCAAACTGTATCAATTACCATGCTCGGTCCCTGCAAACCGAGCAGGTATGAAAGTCTGCCGGCGGCGAAACTTGGCCCGTTGCCTATGCCTGTGTAGGGATTGGCGCTGGCCGCATTATCATAGACCATCTGCTCTAGCTGCATATCAAAGTAGTCGCGATTAAAAAGCCCGATGAAGACTCCCGACTGGCTCCCATGAAGCTGTTCGGGTGGTATGCCCGCTCGTTCGAGGGCCTCCCAGGTTACTTCCAACAGGAGCCTTTGCTGCGGGTCGAGGTAATTCGCCTCACGGGGCGAAATGCCAAAAAACATCGGATCGAACTGGTCTATCGCGTCGAGAAAACCACCCCAGCGTGATACTGTCTTCCCAGGCGCGTCTATATCCGGGTCGTAAAATTCGTTGATATCATAGCGGTCAGGCGGCACTTCCGTAATGGCGTCCCGTCCCTCAACCAGCAACTTCCAGAACGCTTCTGGACTGTTTGCTCCCCCCGGAAAGCGGCAGCTCATACCGATAATCGCGATTGGCTCCGTTCTCTCCCTCTTCAGAGCCTCTAATTCAAGCTGAAGCCGCCGGATTGTGAGTAAAGCGCGTCGCTCGGGAGATAGATTATTAGAATGTTGTTGAGAATCATTCATGGGTTCGATCCTGCACTTTCTACATCTGGCTCCTATACCTCCACTGTTGCCAGCTCTGGGTATATTGGGCATCCGGTTGCTCGTTCGAAAGGAGCAAAGGTATTCCACTCCGGGACTGAGAGCAAGAAGGCTGTCAAGGGATTCTCTTCGCTCCAGAAGTCGCCACACAGCAGGCGAGCGAGCCATTTTCTGGAAAATTTAACTCCATATTTGGAGCGGTTGAAAGGAATGCCTGCTCTTGGCGGCACAGGCTCTTCCGATAACTGTGCCTGATTCGAGGTCATACGGGCAATTTGCTCCTCAAAATTGAAATTGGATTCATAGAAGGAGTACATGACACGAAAGTAACAATCATAGCCAGTCTTATAGAAGTTTTCGTATTGTTTCGCGGCCTGTTCAGCTGAGATCTCTCCGGATAGGATCAGCGCGATCGTCTGGCCTGCCCTGCGCCCGGTCGTCATCGCCAGGAATACGCCGCCCGAGAAGATGGGATCAACATAGCACCCGGCGTCTCCGACCAGGAAGTAACCTGGCCCTGCCGCTGTTTCGACGTAATAGCAGTAGTCCGATTCCGTTCTGATGTTCCCCAGCGGTGTAGTCCCTGCCAGGCGTTGTTGAATGCGTGGAATGCGATGGATGTGCCGCTCGAAAACCTCTTCTGGAGAAGAACCCTTGAGAAATTCGGCGCGTGTTACTGTACCTATGCTGATAACATCATCTTTGACCGGAATGGCCCAGACCCATCCCTGACTATGGTTGCCAACCTGAATATCGCCGGGGTAGCCGGGGTTATTTTTCTCATTGAAATCACCAAAGTGCCGGAAAATTCCAATCATCTTCTGGCGTGTAATCGGTTTGCGCAATTTGAAGAAATTGGCAATCGTTCCAGTCCTGCCACTTGCGTCGACTACATACGCGGCCTCTTCTCTGTATATCTGCCCCTGGTATTCATACTCCACTCCAACGATTCGTTCTCCTTCAAGCAAAGGACGAATCACCTGCGCGTGCTCAAGGACATCTACTCCGGCCTCTTTCGCGCTCTCTAACAGAACATTGTCGAAATGAGCGCGTTCGACTTGAAAGGCATAGTGAATGTACTCTGGACCCTGATCGGTGAAGTCGATGCGCCGGAAATCGCCATCCCCTCCACAAAATTCCGCTCCCCACTTAGGAACATACTGTTGCTGCTTTATTTTCTCCAGCAGGCCCATTTGCTCCAGCAAGCGGGTCATATAAGGCAGCAATGACTCGCCGATATGAAAACGTGGGAAAACTGTGCGTTCCAACAAAAGAACAGAGAACTTCTTCTGAGCAAGAGTGATGGCAGTAGTTGCTCCTGCCGGGCCACCACCAATAATAATGACATCGTAGCATCCAGCGTTTCGAGTAGCAGTGTGTTTACTGGCCACAGTCGATATCCTTTCGTCGGTATAAATTTTAGCAGTATGTTTACAGACAACATGATGACGAAACAAGCAATGTGCGAGTTCTCATCTTCGCTGTTCTAAGTGTACCTGGGAATGCGTTTTTGTTTATCGTGTAAATAACGTATTGGACTACGTATTTTTCCGAATGAAAATCTGGCAGTGCAGGCTATCCGAGTAGAGAGTATCTTGAAGGAGCATCCTGTTATAGTTGAGCTAACGCGCCGCAGCCATTGAAACCCAGAAATGTATCCAACCGTGTCCTCTTCAGGAGAAATAGCAGAAAGGAAAAACGTGATGTGGCCGTTTGACGCGAATAATCAACAGATGTACCAGCAGTATGCCAATGCCTGGGAGCAGGGGACATACAACCAGTTACCCAACCAGGAAGTGCAGCAGAACTACCAACGGTTCGTACAGAATGCCCCGCCGCAACTTGTACAACAGGTTCATGAACAGTACTTCCAACAGGCACCCGCGGAACAGCGAGGTGGTTTGCTACAGGGAGTCCTTTCAGGACTGATGCAGCGTGGGGTGAATCCCCAGCAGGCTGGCATCCAGAACACCAATCCCTATAATATGTCGCCACAAGAAGCCGGGCGCCTGATGGGGTATGCACAGCCATATATGCCTGGCATGCTTCAACAAGTGATGGCAAATCCGGCGGCGCAATCGGCGGTCGCAGGTCTTGTCTCCTATGCTGCCAAACAGATGCTTGGCAATCGCGGGAACACAACCGGCGGTGGATGGAACTTATAAAGAAGAGCAGTTGCGTTACTACTGCTCTGTTAGTTTCGTGCCATGATATCCTTGCCAGACTACCAGGGTAGTTCTGGCTATTTTTCCACCTCACGCCGGGCTTCACTTTCCGGTGTTTCTCGCGTAAGTAATTGCCGGATTTCAACATCAGACATTTGCTCGATCTGAGAGGCATATGAAGATAAATCGCTATTCCTCACATTGCCTCCCCGGTCATCTTTCCAGTCCTCGCGCGTGAGTGCATCAATCTGTTGCTGCACCTCAGCTTCTGAAAGTCGTTCAATTTCGGCCAATGCCCGCGATGCCGCATCATCCTTTGTACCTGAAGCCTGCTCACCTGTCCCATCAACAGGCCCCGAGGGTTGAAGGTTGATTGAACGCCGCAGCATGGCAACTAAATGGGAAGCGAGGTCGCGGGCAGTAGGATAGCTCCATAGAATTGTTACGGGAAGTGTCAGTTCCAGGCTCCCCTCCAACCAGTTGCGCAATTCCACTGCCATGAGCGAACCCAGACCGAACTCACCCAGCGGTCGCTGTGCATCTATCTCCGCGATATCGACCTTTAACATACTGGCCAGTTGTTCGCGAATCCGAACTTCTAAAAACTTCTCTGCTGATCCTTCACCGTCTTCTAGAATGCTGGCGCGTATCCTGTTATCTCCTGCTGAGGAAGAACCAGGTCTGCCTGGCAGGCCCGATCCTTCGATCAAATCTTTGCGCAGTATCTTTCCAAGTGAGCTTTTAGGCAGCGCTTCCCGGAACTCAACAACGCGCGGTATCTTGTAATCGCTCAATCTCTCCTTACAATGCAGCAAAATCTCCAGTTCCATAGATGCCAGATTTTTCGCTGCCCCCTCAGTATTGTTGAGAACGATTACCGCCTTTATCGCCTGCCCTCCATAGGGTCCGGCTATGCCAACTACCGCTGCCTCTTTTATGGCCGGATGAGTCTGAAGCACCTGCTCTATCTCCAGCGGATCGACCTTTTCTCCGCCGCTCTCAATAAAGATCTTCTTACGTCCGGTAATGTAGAGCCGTCCCTGCTCGTCCTTTTTGCCCAGGTCGCCGGTAAAATAAAAGCCATCTCTAAACACTTCGCGATTCAGTTCAGGCATGTTGAGATAGCCGCCGGCCATAGCTTCGCTCTTTACCGCGATCTCCCCAATGCTCCCCGCGGGCAGTTCTTCCAGCGTTCCATTTGTTATCCGCACTTCTATATTCCCGCTGGGTCTACCTACCGAATCGAAGCGTACTGCCTCATCAGGCTCCATATTCAGGGCCACCGATCCCGTTTCCGTGCTGCCGTAAATCGACCGCAGCGGAATACCGAATCGTTGTTTAAAGCGTGTAAAGACCTCTTCGGGCAAAAAATTTCCACCGCTCAGGCAGAGCCGTAAAGTAGAGACATCGACCTGTACATCTTCTGGGGTTTCCGCGAGCGCACCGGAGATATAGGGCGTCGCCGGTAGTATCGTGACCTTTTCGCGTTTGATAAGCTCAAACACTCGTTGCGTGCGAAAGAGAAAAGGAACTTCAACCGTCACACTATCCCGGGTGACAGGCTCTAACATTACCAGTGTTGCTCCGGTCGCTACCGGTGCCAACATGCATTTGCCGAGGCCATGGGCATGAAATAGCGGCACAACGCAAAGCACAGTATCCAGGGATGTCATATGTGTCGCATCAATATATGCTTCGGTTTCATATGCCAGGTTTCTCTGCGTCCTACACACTTTTTTGGCCCGTCCGGTAGAACCAGACGAGTACTGGTAAATTACCGGCCCATCAAAAGGTGCATAGATAGCATCGAGGTTCATTGTGGAAGTGTCTTGAGGCAAAGTGATGGTCTCATTAGACTCACCGGCGATAATCAGCGCAATGTCTTTTTCTATTGCGCTGATGCTCTGCCTGCATAATTCTGAACGCTCAGTATTCGTTATGATACCCTTGACTTCGTTGTCCGTGAGATAGTATTTTAACTCTTCGACTTTCGAGGAGGGGTTTAGAGGAAGTGCGATCACTCTCAGGCCTGCCAGCGCATAAAAGCTCACCACAAATTCGATGGAATTGGGCAGTACAAGCGCGATACAGTCTCCCTCACCCACATTCATTGCGCGCAAACGGTCCATGAAACGCGCTACTCGCCCAAGAAGCTCCGCATAGGTAATGCCTGAGCTTCCCAATACAAGCCCGGTTTTGTCTGGATAGGCCCTGGCAGTTTTTGTAAGCGAGTGAAATAGCATCATAGATTCTCCTCTTTTATGTAGCTCCCCAGGAGGAAAACAACATCTTCCCCATTATAAGATTTCTACGTAGCCTTCTGTTCCATTCACGCGAATTCGTTGCCCATCTTTTATCAGTTTAGTAGCATGTTCTACTCCGACAACTGCCGGTAAGCCATATTCACGTGCGATCACTGCTCCATGGGTCATCAGTCCACCAACTTCAGTAACCAGGCCTTTGATGGAGACAAACAATGGCGTCCAGCTAGGGTCAGTAAAGGGGGTGACTAATATGTCTCCCTCTTCCAGGTCAGCATCTTCCATGTGCAAGATGACCCGTGCTCGTCCCTCTATCACTCCTGAAGAAACAGGTAGACCGGCAAGAGCGTCTGCTGGGAGATGTTCTCGTTTGTACTTTCCTGTAATGATTTCACCATCAGACGTGATTACCCGTGGGGGAGTGAGTTTTTCATACAATTTGTACTCCTCTTTTTTTCGTTTGCTGATGATCTGGTAATCCAGTTTCTTGGTCGATACGGCTTCGCGAAGTTCTTCAAACGTGAGATAGTAGCTATCTTCTTTTTCATGAAGAACATTGGCCTGTACGAGTCGTTCAGCTTCTTTCAGCAAAGCTTGCTTGTAAACGAAGTAGCGATGGACCATGGCGTATTTTGGATATTCACGATAACCGATGAAATTTCTGATCAAACCGATCATTCGTTTTGTTTCTCTGGCCTTCTCTTCACCATCCGGTAGGCCTTTCAACCGATCTAAAAGCTCCTGTTCTTTTTCCAGAGCTTCCTGTCGCCCTTGCTCAAATCTCCGCTTGCCGGCGCCAGGTTCAAAGTTTTTGATGTTATTGAGGAGGATGGGAACAAGGATACCTGGTTTTTCGCTCCAACGAGGCCTCGTAATATCTATCTCACCTGCGCATCGCATTCCGTATTTGTTGAGAAAGTCATAGAGAGCGTCTCTGGCTTCTTTTCCGCCTTTGAACTTCACCAGCTCATCCAAAAAGCTATCACTATCTTTCACTTGTCGTAAATGTTCAATCACTTCTGGATAAGGGCGAATCACATCTGCGACATCCAATAGCTCCAGACCCATTTCTGAAGTGATATTGTTCGGTACAGATTGAGAAAGCGTGTCTGCTACGTTTTTTTCACCTAGCCACTCCTTCATTTTTTTGTTGATCCATGATGAAGCATTCATCGCCGTCATAAACACACCGAAACTTTGTGGATTCGCCAGGTTCTTCTTTAATTGCTGGATATCTTCCAGGATAAAATCCATTAGATCCAGGCCCGATTTCGTTTGGATATTTTGTTTTAACTCTTCTATCTGTGCTTGACTGCTCTTCATTAAATCAGTAACAATTGCCGGATCGTATTCGTTGAGTGTTTGAAAATCCCTGGACGACCTACCTTGATTGCTTTTACCAGGACCCGGTTCTTGCTGATCATCTGGTAACGATTCGATGAAATCACCTCGCTCTATGATGGTCGTAAGTGCGTCTCTTAAGAGCGGATCGGATTGCCCCAGAACATTCACTATCATGTGTCTTCTGGCAGGCGAAGCCAGCTCCTGCGTGATATCAACAAACAACCGTCCACCTGCTGAATACATGGGCCGGCCAGCTGTTAACTGGAAGAAAGACAATCCCAATGGTTTCATCGGGTCGGTCATCATCTGTTGATGCCCAACAGAGATATAGACGTGATTTTCTTGATCATTCGCTTCCGGGATGGGGTATAACGTAGTGATTGGCCGGCTCTGCACAATAGAAAATGCATCATCAACCAGGCACCATTCGATATCCTGGGGATGGCCGAAATGTGCTTCGATCTTTCTGCCTATGCGCTCAAGCTGCAAAATCTGCTCATCGGTCAGCGCCTGTCTGTCCTGCTGTTCAGGCTCAATCTCGTGTTCTTTCGTACCGCCATCTTGCAAGGCAGACACCGCCAGCTTCTTGGTGAATATCTTCTTCTCGATAATCTTGCCGTTACGCACTTTATAGCTATCGGCATTCACCAGGCCGGAGACCAGCGCCTCACCCAGCCCGAAGCTGGCATCAATGGATGACACCTTCCTATTAGAAGTGACGGGATCGGCAGTAAACAAAATTCCTGCCACCTGCGAGAAGATCATCTTCTGGACAACCACAGCCAGAAGGACTTTACGATGGTCGAAGCCGTTTCGAAGGCGATATGCTATCGCCCTCTCGGTAAAGAGCGATGCCCAGCACTTGCTGATATGCTTCAGGATTGCCTCTTTTCCGATAACGTTCAAATACGTATCCTGCTGGCCTGCAAATGAGGCCGCTGGTAAATCCTCCGCAGTTGCGCTGGATCGTACTGCATAGGCATTTTTTTCTCCAAGCCTGGAGAGGAAGCGGCTGACCTCTTCATGAATGTCTTCAGGGATGGCTACCCTTTCGATGATCCTGCGAAGCTCACCGCTCAGTTCACTGATTTTATCCCGGTCTTCCACCCTCAGAAGCGATAACTGCTCAAGTAATTCGTGAATCGACGGCGTTTCAGTAATGATTTTTTTAAAGGCTTCAGTAGAAATACAAAAGCCATCCGGTACACGTATTCCTTCAATCCTGGATAGTTCCCCCAGGTTCGCGCCTTTACCTCCCACAACCATGAGTTTTGTTTTGTCAATAGTTTGAAAACCAAGCACATAGGAACTCATATGTCTACCTCCCCTGGCAATTCTTTCTTTGATGGTGAGATTCTTCGGGCTAAAAAAGGTCTCCTTGCTCAAACGAGAAGCGCTCACGGCAGGTGTGCCAACCTGATGTCGCTTCCACTAGAGTATAGGCGAAGGAACGCCAAAAAAAAACGTCCAAAAAGGCAGTGTGTGAGTAGACAGGAGATGTTATAATGAAGATGGGAATAAGAAAGCTCGAAGAAAACTTTTTCATCTTCAGTTATGATCTGAGCAGACCTGATTTACTTTCAGCGACCCTGTTTCATCGCTTTAAGCATATTTAGAGTAGTGGGAAACAAGATAATGATCGCACAACGTTTGATAAGAATATTTGCCATCATCACCGCTATCGGCGCGTACATCATGATCATTCTGGGTGTACTCGTCTCGACCTCCGGCTCCGGTCATGGTTGCGGCAACACCTGGCCGTTTTGCGATGGGCAGATTATTCCTGGCGTGATTACTATTCAGGGAGTGATCGAATACAGCCATCGCGTCATGTCGAGCCTGGACGGCTTTCTGGTGCTTGTTTTGACGGTATGGGCATGGTTCATGTATCGCAAGGATTTTCGCGTCAAGCTCTTTGCATTTCTGAGCCTGCTCTTCGTGATCTTGCAAGGAGCGTTGGGAGCGGTAACCGTTGTCTACGAGGGGACGCTCGCGCTCAACTGGATATTATCCGTCCATTTCGGACTCTCCTTGATAGCCTTCGCCAGTGTGATCTTGCTGGTCATCCGTCTTTTCCAGGTGGGTAGAGAACAACGGGGCATATCGACGGGGATTGCTCCAGAAGTTTCGCGGTTGCAACTGCCCATCTTCGGATTGGCCGTATACACCTATATTGTCGTCTATACAGGCGCGTTAGTTGAGCATACAGGCGCGGTAACGAGCTGCGGCTATCAAATTCCGGGATGTGGTTCAGTATATTTTCCCAGCTTCACCTCGTTGGCCGGTATCCAGGTACTTCATCGTTATGTAGCCGCGCTGCTGTGGGTGCTGGTCCTCGGCCTGCTGATCACCATTTTGCGCTCTTACCGCGACCGGCGAGACCTCGTGCAAGGAGCATTGTGGGCGTTTGGCCTGATTACCTTGCAGGCGATAAGCGGCATGTTCAACGTCTTCACGGGTGGTCAACTGCTGGCCGCGCTCGTCCATACAACATTGATTGCCAGCTTCTTCTCAGTGCTCTGCTTCCTCTGGTTGCAGGTTGGATGGCCCTGGAAGCGCAAGAAGGCAGTTCAGCAGATTGAGAGCAAGCAATCATTGGAATTAAAGACCGTTTCCTGATGATGCGTTCCTTCCCGTATCTCAAGCTTCCACAGCATTCGACAGGTGTACCAGGCGCGCGCTTGCTTCCCACATGCCTCGCTGTAACGTAACATCATAGGAACGCGGTGAAGATCGAATAGGGATGCATTTTGCGAAGTATTTGCCGTTAATTCCCTCAACATCAGATGAGCTTGCCAGGTAGATGGATGTACGTGCCCCTTTTTCGGGACTGGAACCGAGACGCGAGAGGATGGATTTCGCCGCGGCCTGTACACGGGGACCGACATTATTCATACCCATGTTGGTGAAAACAAAACCGGGATGGGCGCAATTGAGAGTGACGCCTGAACCTTCCAGCTGGCGCGCCTGTTCATAGGAGCAAAGGAGCATGGCTAGCTTGGATTGAGCGTAGGCGCGCCAGGCATTGTATCCTCTAACCAACTGCAAATTATCCAGGTCAATGCGGCCAGAAGTATGTGCATCGGAGCAGACATTGACAATACGCGCTGGCGCGCTGGCGTTGAGCCTGTCAAGCAGTAAATTGTTGAGCAGGAAAGGCGCCAGGTGATTGACCGCGAAAGTCATTTCCAGACCATCTACCGTCTCTTGCCGCTTCAGCATAAAAACTCCCGCGTTATTAATCAAAACGTGAAGGCCGGGATACTGTTCCATGAAGGTCGCGACGAGTTGGCGAATAGAACCTTGTGATGAGAGGTCGGCAAGTAATAGCTCAATCCTGGGATTATGGGTAGTAGTACGAATTTCTTGGACAGTATCTTCTCCCCTGGCCTGGTTGCGAGCGACAATAACGACGGTTGCTCCCTGCCGTGCCAGACCCATTGCGGTTGCCTTGCCAATACCGGAAGTTGCCCCGGTTATCAGGCAGATCTTACCTTTCATACGATCCCGAACATTTTCTATCATAGTTTTTCCTTGTTGCATTCGAAAATAGGCGGTAGCCTGTAATTTCCCCAACTTTATACCAGAGAGGGCTTGTTATCTCAGTTGATATTCTATCATGTGATGCTACCTTGAATTTCTAGCCTGCACCTATTTACCTCTCTCGCAACTGCCCGGTTCTGGCGAATTTCGGCAGGCAGGGATATAATCTGATGAAGTTCTGATTGTTGGCCAATCAATTCGTCGCACACCTGTTGGGAGAACTCCATGAAAAGAACAATATTTACCGAAGAACATGCCATGTTTCGCGACACGTTCCGTCATTTTGTAGAGAAAGAAATGGTGCCGTATATCGGCCAGTGGGAAAAGGATGGCATCGTTTCCCGCGAACTCTGGCTAAAGGCTGGAGAACAGGGTTTTCTTGGCCTCAATGTACCGGAAGAATATGGCGGCGCCGGCATCAACGATTTTGCCTTTAACGCGATTATGACGGAAGAAACGACGCGGGCTGGCGTAGCCAGTGCGGGCGCGGGATTTGGCCTGCATAACGATGTTGTTCTGCCATACTTTCTCTCTCTTGCGACAGAGCAGCAAAAACGGCGCTGGCTGCCAGGTATGTGTACCGGCGAGTTGATCACAGCCATTGCCATGACCGAGCCGGATACGGGCAGTGACCTTGCCGCAGTGCGCACAACTGCTATCCGGCATAGGGATACATATATCCTCAATGGTCAAAAAACCTTTATCACCAACGGCATCTTGAGTGACATTGTGATCGTGGTGGCGAAAACACAGCCAGAACTGGGCCATAAAGGGATCAGCCTGATCGTGGTAGAACGCGGTATGGAGGGCTTCAATCGCGGGCGCAACCTGGAAAAAATGGGCCTGAAAGCGCAGGATACGGCGGAACTCTCGTTTGAAGACCTACATGTATCGGTGGACAACGTGCTTGGCGAGGAAGGAAAAGGATTTTATTACTTGATGCGCAATCTTGCTCAGGAGCGCCTGAGCGTTGCGGTCGCGGCAGTGGCAGCATGTGAAACTGCACTGGAGATCACGCTGGATTATTGCAAACAGCGCACCGCATTCGGCAAACCAATAGGCAGCTTCCAGAACTCGCGTTTTAAGCTGGCCGAGATGAAAACAGAGATCGAAATCGGACGCGTCTTCGTCGATCGCTGCATCGAGGAGCTGAATGCAGGAGAGCTGACTGCGGAAACGGCTTCAATGGCGAAATGGTGGACGACCGACCTGCAAAAGCGTGTGCTCGATCAATGCGTCCAATTGCACGGCGGTTATGGTTACATGCTGGAATATCCAATTGCCCGCGCTTACCTGGATGCCCGCGTGACGAGCATCTATGCCGGAACCAACGAGATTATGAAGGAGATTATCGGTCGCTCTCTAGGCCTTTGAGAAAGGCGTTCTCTTTCAAGTGACCATCCAGATCTCTATTATTATGGTGCTTGCCACAGCCAGCGCGAATAGGCCCGTGCCATAGTCTTGCCCTCGCGCGTGATGCGCTGGAACCGGCTAAATTCCTGTCCTGCTGCGGGGTGTGGCTCAAACCAGTTCTGTATTTCCAGTTGTTCCCCAAAGCGCGGGCTGTCGCTATACTCGATATCGTAATGACGAATCTGGAAACTGGCACCGGCGGGAGTGATACCGCTCGATCCCAATACTTCCCAGCCCGCGTTGTCCAACATTTCCACTGCCGAAGCATTATTGAGGTGCTGCATAAGGTCGATCTCTGAGAAATGTACAACGGCAGAGGTCGTGACAGGGGGATGGTCGGGAAATGCCGGAAATGCCGGTTCTGGTTTTGGCGCTGAAACTCCGCCGGGCAGCCAGATCTGTGCCGTTCGATCAGGCAGTCGCGTGGGGCGACCGTGAGTATCAACATAGACCCAGAGCGTATGGGCGCTTGCCAGTGGTTCCTCTTCCGGGTTGCCGGCCAGCCTTGCCTCATATCCCCTCTGCGCTGTAATGCGCGAGAAGCCAATGCCGAAGGTTCTTAATTCGAGGCGTGTGTGATATGGTATGGGCCTGGCGAAGGACATGACCGTCCTTTTGATGACCCAGTAGCCGCTTCCTTCGAGCCGGGCATCCCCGGCGTCACGCGCGGCGATCTCCTGCATATAGCGCAAGAAGGCGGCGGGCGTGAGCAGGCCATCGCAGTTACATTCATCGTAGCGAACGGTATGTGTGAGACAAAACAGCCGGTTCATGCGTGTTCCTTTGTATTTGGATTGACTGCCTGTTTTTCTATGCTGCCGACCATAATCTCGGAATTCTGTTGTTGTTGCCGGCGCGTTCGAAAGAGATATTTCAACGGTGAGGCCAGTACATTGCTGGTGGAGAGCCAGGACCCGGCGATGATCAGCAGGAATCCAACAATGATAGCCGCGTTGAGCGGTTCGCCAAGCAATATTACACCCAGGAGAACAGCAACAGCCGGGTTGACATAAGTGATGACGGTGGCCCGGCTGGCTCCAACTTCCGCGATGAGCGCGAAATAGATCATGTAAGCCAGCGCGGTACAGATCACGCCGAGTACGAGCAGACTTGCGATCACTTCTGTATCTGGTATTTTGCCAGGAAGGTGGGTCAGTGCAAGTGGCGACACTACAATTGTTGAGGTAGTACACATGACGGCTACTACTCCAAGTCGTGGTAAGGCAGCAATGGTTGGTCGCTTAACCAGCAGGACGCTCAGAGCATAACAAGCGGTGGCCAGTAGCACCAGTATGGCCCCTAGAAGCCTTTGTTTATCTCCACCGACATCAAAACCTAGTAGAGTTATGACCCCGGCTATACCTATAAATAGTCCCACCAATCGCAGACCCGTAACCCGTTCGCTATGATCTAAACGGAGCGCAAACAGCGCGACAAGCAATGGATCGGCGGCGATAAGCAGGCTGGTGAGTGATGACGCGATATGCTGCTCGCCTGCGCTGATCAGCAGAAAAGGTGCCGCGATCTGTATGCAGGCCAGTGCGGCTACCACGTACCATTTCTTTCGGAACTGGCGCAATCCTCCACGCCGCGCCGCCAGTGGAAGCAATACAATGGCGGCAATGCCGACGCGGGCAAATACTACGACACTCGGATCAAGTTCTTGTAGCGCAATTTTGATGAATAAATAGGGTATGCCCCAGATCACCGACATCGCGATGAACAGTAGCCAGCCCTTACGGCTCATGATCCCTCCTGCGAATACTAGAGATAAGTCATGCCTGCTCTCCATTTCCTCAACGAGGTGGAGATGGATAGAACAACCGCGATCTTACATCTCGTTACGCGCTCTCTGGAAAGTTCTATCAGGCGGAGCAATTTATTTCGTGAGAACCATGCACAACTGAATAGCGGTTCCCTGTCAGTATAGCACAATCTTGCGCTTATATTGTCTTCGACTATATTCATGTTCATCTGGCATACCTGTTACCTACCAGATAGTAATTCCAATGATCAAAGTAATGTGTGTATAATGCGTTAAGTTGTGTTTGAGCATTCGGAAAAGGTAGTGATCCTGTGAAGGCAGATGATCTTCTCAAATTCCAGTTAGAGCAACGCGTGGATGAGGGGAAAGTGATGGCTCATGGTCGCCGGGCATTGTTGATCGATCCGGCCGTTTTTGATGCCCTGCATCTTGAGCTGGCCGGTTTTCTAAGTGAGGACGAAGCGCGCGGAACGCTCAACAGGCTTGGATATGCCATGGGCCATAATGCTGCTCGCCGGCTGCGCGACCGCTACCACTGGAATGATGAGCAAGAATGGATCGCGGCCTGCGCGGTCATGATGTCTTCGTCCGGCCTGGCCAATACAAAGGTGAAGCAGCTCGCGTTCGATCACTCCAGGGGCACTTTTCTGGCGGAGTTTACCTGGACCGGCTCGTATGAGAGCGAAATGCACCTGCGGCATTCTGCTATGTCCCGGTCGCCTGTATGCTGGATGCTGGCAGGCTACGCGAGCGGCTATTGTAGCTTTGCCGCCGGCCAGCGCCTCCTTTGCCTGGAGACGGAATGTGCCGGCAAGGGTGATATGCAGTGCGTTGCCCTGGTCAAGCCTATCGCTGCCTGGGGTGAAGCGGCACGCAAGAGCGCCTTCGATCTTGTGCGCTTTGAGGCGCTGCATAGAATGCACAGCCTTCACGAGCAACTCCTCCAAAAAGAGGATTTAAACAGCGAGCAGCAGCAAGCGATACTGGCAGAAGCTCTCAAAGAGGCGAAACTCAAGGCGCTGGAAAGTCAGGTCAACCCGCACTTTCTTTTCAACACCATTAATGTGATCGCTAAACTGGCCTTTCTGGAAGGGGCGACTGAAACGGAAGCGATGGCCTACGCGCTGGCCGATTTAATGCGCTATTCGCTGCGGAGTTCTTCGGATGCCAATAGACTGGTGACGCTGCGCGATGAAGTGGAGCACGCGCGCCAGTACTTGTTGATCCAGAAGACACGCTACCGCGACCGCTTGCAGTTCAACCTGGAGATCGATGAAATGGCGCTGGATATGCGCGTACCCCCGCTCAGTATCCAGCCAATTATTGAGAACGCTTTCGTTCATGGCCTGGAGCCAAGCGAACGTCCCGGCCAGTTGCTTTTGAGCGTGCAAAGAGCGCGCGAATTTGTCGTCATCAGCGTTCAGGATAATGGTGCCGGCATGAGTGGCGAACATGTCCATAAATTGCTGGCCGGGGAAGCAGAGCGGGTCTCCGATCATTGGAGCGCCCATACGACCGGGTTGGGGCTAACTCATGTGCGCGACCGGCTCCGCTATTACTATGGCGAACAATGTCAACTGGTCATTGAGAGCGAATTAGGCAGTGGCACTACGGTGCGGGTGCTCTTGCCTTTAAATGGAGCGCCTGATACGTAGGACCAGATTTTTCATCCAGCGATGGCTAAAGTAATGGTGACACGAAACGTCTACAAATTGATGGTGGGCGATGATGAAGAGATTGAAAGGAGAACAATCCAGCTGCTGGTGGAGCGACAACTGCCAGGAGTCAAGCTGGTAGATGTCGCTGCTACCACGACGGAGCTACTGGTGCGCCTGCATCTTGCCCGGCCTGAACTGCTCATCCTCGACAGCCGTCTGCCGGGAAGTGATCTGATGACGACGCTCCATTTGCTGTTGAGCCAGCAGCCTGCTCTCAGAATCATCGTTCTGGCCGATTATAATGAAGAATCCTTGATGGAACGCTGCGTTCGCTTTGGCGCTTTCGCCTATTTGACCAGGCCGGTACAGCCGGCGCGGCTCTTGAGTGTCTTGAAAAGGGCGATTGTTGTCCTGGAAAATACAGTGTAAGGGCGAGCTTTGCGCTCGCTATGGACAGGTTCGGTTCGATGGGAACGCGTCTGTATCGCATTTTGATAGCTGAAGATGAAGAGATTGCGCGGCGCGCGCTCTGCCTTGCCTGCGAAAAGAGCGGTTGTCCGGTAGAGGTGGTATTTGAGGCGGCGACCGGGCGACAGGTGGTGGAAGCTGTTGGCAAGCTCCAGCCCGACATCATTTTGATGGATGTTGTTATGCCGGGTGTTGACGGCTTGACTGCTACCAGGTATGTTCACCAGCTTTACCCCACTACAAAAGTGGCGATTGTCTCCGCCTACGATAAGTTCGATTACGCGCAGGAGGCGCTGCGGGCCGGCGCGGTCGATTACCTGCTCAAGCCTGTGCGACCCGAACAACTCACGGCGTTACTGAAGAGATTATGCGCGGACCTGGACGCCGGAGATGCGAAGAAGGCAGCGATTGCCGTTTCCTCAGACATCCTTGAGAAAGACTCCACTGGCCTTGAACAGTATCGCCCGCACGATGTAGCCTTGAAACATGCTCAGGCATATATCAGCGAGAACTATGCTCGCGGACTTACCCTGAAGCAGGCAGCAGCTCATGCACATATGGCTCCTACCTATTTCAGCCGTATCTTCAAGCAGGAAATCGGTTGTACCTTCAGTGAGTATGTAACGCATATCCGCTTGCAACAGGCAAAACATTTGCTCAGTACGACCACACTTTCCATTGCGGAGATCGCCCACGCTGTTGGCTACCAGGGACCCAACTACCTGACCGAGGTTTTCAAGGCGGTTGAAGGGACAACTCCTGGCAGCTATCGGCGCACTCATGATGAACACTAACGCATAGTTATGGCGAAGAATTATGCAATCCTCCTCTTTTTAGCCCGTATAGACCCGGTTACCACAACTATACAATGCCTATCATCATAAAATTCCGTAGAAAAAGATAATTTTTCGGATAGATGATGGCGTCCAATTCGATTAAGCTAATTCGTAAATGGCGATGACTTTCGCTGTGAGGAGAGCAGAAAAGGAATTGCGATTTTCATGCTACAACCTGTGCAAGACCAATCAGATTATCCGCTTACCGGCCAAACTTCGCGTCTACAACGGCTTTGGGAGAGCGGTGGTTTCGCTCTCACCCTGCAACTTCCTCCACTCCTGACCGCCGAAACCGGTAACATCATGAAGAAGATAGTAGCTCGTGCTCCTGCATTTGACGCGGTGCTGACTGTTGATGCGCCGGATGGCGCGATAGCGGTCAGCAGCCTGGCAACGGCGGTGCTGCTGAAACGCGCAGGGATAGAAGCGATTGTGCGGATCAGCGGGCGTGATCGCAATCGTCTCGCGTTGCAAAGCGACCTCCTGGGTCTCGGCGCTTTAGATATTCATACGCTGCTCGTCGATATGCAACCACTGGCGCGAGAATCCCTCGGCCAGAATGCTGATGCCCGTCTCGTCACCGACCTGGATGGGCCGGCCTTGCTTGCCACTGCTGTACGGATGCGCGATGAGGGCCGCTTCATATCGGGAGCCAGCATCAAGAAACGCCCGCTCTTCTATATCGGAGCTTTTCTTCCGCTGGAACTGCCCATCGAAAGTGCGGCATTGAGTAGCGCCCAATTCGTTGTTACGCCGCCGGTAGATGACGTACAACGTTTCATTGCCGCGCTTATGTCTTTCGAGACTAATCATGCCGATTTTTTATCCACAAGGCCGCTTCTGGTAAGTCTTCCATTGTCTCCGGCAGGGACTGAAGAGGCTCTTGAAAAAGGAGATATGAGCACGCAATGGATAGTCACTGCCATTGAGGCGCTGAAAAATTTCAAAGAGATACATGGTTTCAATATTGTGGTTGCCAGGCAAGGCGACCTGGCGGTGCTGGAACAGGTCATGCGGGTGGTCGATCTACGGCGAGCGTTGAAGCCATAGAGCCATGTTGATACAAAAAGGATGTGTCGTCTATGCTTATCGAATTAAAGCCAATGAAACGAAAGAACGATGAGCAGGTAGCGGCCGTTTTGAGCGCGCTTGGCAAGGTAGCGGCTGACTATCATCAAAATCCCGCTTACCAGCAGCTTCTACGCAATGCTCATGTTTCTTTCGATTGGATTCAGTACAAGAAGAATTTCAGGCCACCGGTTACAGAGCGCGTGGCTTTCGACCCTGATTGCCAGACCGTTCATCACCGTGAAGTGTTGATTGATCTTCGCCAGGTCGAGGCAGAAACGTTCGCTGACCAGTTGCGCCAGTTGCTCGATAGCTGGGCGCCTACCATGTCTCCCTCCCGGAAATTGCTCGAATCCTCTTTCCATGAGCCCGGTGTTCGCGGCGATTCGGCTATAGCGGTAGTGGCTCCTGGCGCGGTAGAACAACAGGCGGTTGCCAGCGCCCCAGGTAAAGAAAAGCTCTACCTCGAACCATTTCAACCGGCCCGCAATAGCATTATCTGGTCGTTCAACAGCCTTTTCTGGAATGCTCTGGACAAATGGGAAGCCAGTTTCAACAAGGGTTACGAGGTATCCCTGCCGGGTGGCGTGACCGATGCCTGCAATCCCGATTTTGTGGCGGAGTCTGTGAAACAACTATGCCGGGTGCTCGACGATCTGCGCTCAAGAGACCAGCTGCCTGAACAGATCTTCGTGCTTGAGATAGGAGTGGGCAATGGCACCCATGCCCGCACCTGGCTTGACGAATTTCAGCGCTATACACGCGATAAGCCCTCTTACTATGATCGCCTGCATTACCTGATGAGCGATTTCTCCCTGTGCGTCCTCGATGCCGCGCGTGAGGCCGTCGGGCCATATCTCGATAAGGTGAGCTTCCTGGTGATGGATGCGACCGACCCGCTGAAAAGCCTCTCGTTTTTGCGCTACAAGATCATGTTTATTCACATCTCCAATGTCTACGATAACCTGCCCAGTAGCGAACTGGTCAGGTGGGATAACCAGTATTACCAGGTCGAGGTGAGGGCCTACCTGCCCCTTGTTGAGGCTGAGAAAATCGGCGAAAAGTATCACCTGGGCGGGCGCGACCTGGTGACCACTATCATCCGGTTTCTCAGGATTGGCCCGGAATACTTCGACGATATTGACGAGGGTGTTCGCTTCTGGAGCGATGTCTGGTACGCGCTCAAGCTAGAAGAGCGTTGCGTGCTGCTGCCTGATCTCACCCAGCTCAAGCTGTTTGATGGCTTTGATGGTATGGATGTGCAGACCCTGCTTGAGGATGTGGGTGGCAATATACGCATGCACCTGAACGAGATGGCGCTGAAAAGTTTCATGAATACCGTACCGTTGCTGCATCCACGCGGGGTTTTCCAGGTGCAGGATATTTTCGTGACCGACCTGGAACAATACTATACCGGGTTTCGCGGGCCGGGCAAGTACGACGGCTCGGTGGTCAACTGGGTGAATGGCCCTCTGCTACGGCTGGTCGGCAAACGCTGTGGGTATGATGTGCATTTCCAACCGTTCGTTTATCGTCAGAACTCGAATATTACGATCCTGACAACGAGTGTGAGGGACTGATGTCAGCAGATGAAAGGCAAGCAAACCGATGATGGCTCAGGATAAACAACGGCATGAAAGAAGGCCGGGTGGTAAGCGTAGGGAACGCGAAAGGGGGAGTTTTATGGCGATAGATAAACTCTTGCCGACGAGCGTGATCGGCAGCTATTCCGTACCGGACTGGCTAGAACGAGCCAAGACCGACTATTTACAACGCCGGATCAGCGGCGACCAGCTCAACGATATGCACAATATCGTCATCCAGGCCACGATTAAGGATCAGGAACGCGCGGGCGTCGATATTCTGACCGATGGCGAATTGCGCCGCGATAATGATATTGATTACTTTGCCTATCGTATTCCGGGCGTCGAAATCGATCATCGCACGAAGGCCTATTACTATGATTTCTATGACAGCGTCATCCGCCACAAGATTCCTACCGCGTCGTTAGGGCTGCTGCCCGATCTAGAATTTCTGAAGCAGAATACCGATAGAGCTGTTAAATTCACCATTACCGGCCCGCTGACGCTCGCCAAGCGCATCAAGAACGAATATTACCAGCACGAGGAAGAGGTTGCGTTGGAACTTGCCCGCATCATGAACGGGGAGCTGAAGGCGCTGGCGAAAGCGGGGGCCGATTATATCCAGCTGGACGAATCGTACCTGACCGGTTATCCAGAAGACCTCGCATGGGTGGTGCGAGCGCTCAATATCGCGACCGAGGGTGTGGAATCGCATATTATCCTGCATGTTTGCTATGGGAATCGTTATGGCAAGCCGTATTGGGATGGCAATTATCGCTTCCTCTTTCCAGGAATCTTCGAGGCCCATATTCACCAGCTGGCGCTGGAGTTTGCGCGCAAGGGCGACGAGGACCTGGAATTGTTCAGTAAATATCCCTCGGAGCTAGAACTGGGCGTGGGAGTTATCGATGTCAAGAGTTCGCTTGTTGAAACGCCGCAACAGGTAGCAGAGCGGATACGGCGCGCGCTCAAGCATGTGCGGCCCGAAAAGCTCTACGTCAATCCCGATTGCGGGCTGCATCATCTTCCCCGCGAGATTGCCTTTAAGAAGTTGAGGGCAATGGTCGAGGGAGCAGAGATTGTTCGCCAGGAGTTATCATGAGTCCAGAGCAGAGCAGCAAACACATAGAGGATGAGCAGATAGCAGCTTCACAAAGTCCTGTTCCAGTTAAGCCTGCACCAACTCCGTCAGGAAAGGGACGACCGTTAAGAGTACTGGCAAGCGCGGTTGGAAAAGAGGCGGTTAGCGAGGTTGGACAGGTGGGGAATGTAGTGGGACGGGCATTGCTCCAGTGCGAGAAGCTGACAAAGGAAGCGCTTTTCGGCTGTCATATGTGCGGCCAGTGTATTTTGCAGCAAACAGCCCTGATCTGCCCCATGCGCTGCCCAAAGGGAATGCGCAATGGGCCGTGCGGGGGTCCGTCCCTTGATGGCCGCTGTGAAGTCTATCCTGAGCGGCCCTGTATCTGGGTTGAAATCTACCAGCGTTCGCAGCATCTGGGCCTGACCGGTCGCATGGAGAAGCTGCAATGGCCGGTCGATTGGTCATTGCAGGGTACCTCGGCCTATGGCAATGTCCTCAACGGAAAATGGTTCACACCCAAATGGTCTGAAGTCTTAGACCGTCCAAAGCCCGCGTTGAAGGCCGGTACGAAGTTGGAACATGCGCTGAACGCGGGGCGGTTCGTGATAACAGCCGAGTTAGGGCCGCCGCGTTCCGCCAATGCTGATCTTATACGTAAGAAGGCCGAGTTGCTGCGTGGGAAAGTCGCGGCGGTGAATGTCACCGATAACGCGCTGGGTATCGCGCGGTTGTCCAGCCTGGTTGGATGCGTGATCCTGCAAGAGATGGGAATAGAGCCGATTTTACAGATGAGCTGCCGTGATCGTAACCGTATTGCGTTGCAAAGCGAGCTTATCAGTGCGGCGGCGCTGGACATCAACAATGTACTGCTTTTGACGGGAGATCACCAGCGTTACGGCGACGACCCGGGGGCGATGGGTGTGTTTGACCTGGATAGCACTTCGCTACTGGCGCTGGCTCGTCGTATGCGCGACAATGGTGAATTGCTATCCGGCCAGAAGATAGATGACCCGCCGAGTCTTTTCCTGGGAGCGGCAGCCAACCCGGAGGGCGAACCGCTCGACCTGCAGGTCTTGCGCCTGCAAAAAAAGGTGGCGGCAGGCGCCGATTTTATTCAGACGCAGGCCGTCTTTGACATCGACTACTTCAAACAATGGATGGCCAGGGTGCGCTCGCCTGGCCTGCATCAAGCAACCAGAATCCTGGTTGGCATCCTCTTGTTACAATCGGCGGAGCGGGCCAATTTCTTGCGGGAGCATGTGCCGGGAATGCGTGTTTCCCAGGCAATAGTCGACCGCCTGGCAAACGCGTCTGACCCGAAGGCAGAGGGCAAGCAAATGGCGCGGGAACTCATTCAATCGCTGGCCGAGATCGAAGGCGTCGCCGGCATTCACGTGATGACAATTGCCTGGGAGGAGGCCATTCCAGAGGTGATTGAGCCGTTCGATGCGTATGTCAATAATGTTTCCTGATAATTATCTATAAGTGGGCCACGAAGCATCTCGGCCCCTTCCATTCAGCCTTCTCACGAACTATAAGAAAAATCAGGTTGAAAGTCTCCAGCAAATCTGCTGAACAAACGCGAGCAAGAAATTTTGAAGCGACTGCCCGCTTAGATCTGGAAAATAGACGCGCGGTATGAGTACCCTATTCTCAGCTTCACCACATGTTTGTCTCAGTCTTGCTTCACCAGGCCATGCTATACTCTCCATAAAGAAACTGATTTGTGTAGGGTTGAGAATAACGAGCGAAGGAATTGCAAAGACTCGCTTCTGGGAAGAAGTCAGTTTCTCATGAAGTGGAGAACAGGCGATGAAAGCCCATATTCTTGTTGTGGATGACGACCCGCGCATCACCGATCTATTGCGGCGCGTGCTGGCGTATGAAGGATATAGTGTGGTCGTCGCGGCCAGCGGCAATGAGGCCCTGGATCGCGCACTGGAACGCCCTCCCGACCTCATTGTCCTGGATCTCATGCTGCCGGGACTGGATGGCCTGGAGGTCGCGCGGCGCCTGCGAGCAGCAGGCGACCGGGTGCCCATTCTAATGCTGACCGCGCGTGACGCGGTCGCCGATCGCGTGAAAGGTCTGGAAACAGGGGCCGACGACTACCTGGTGAAGCCATTTGCGCCTGAAGAATTGGTGGCACGTGTCAAGGCCTTACTGCGGCGCAGCCAGGAGGAGCAGCATGAGGTCTTACGTTATGCAGATGTCGAGTTAGATACGGGGACGCGCATCGCTCATCGCGGCACGCGTGAGATTGAATTATCCCCCACCGAGTATGAGTTGCTGGCCCTTTTTCTGCGGCGACCGCGCCAGGTTCTCACGCGCGAAATCATCCTGGACCGTGTCTGGGGATTGGACTTCGAAGGGTCGTCCAATGTGATGGAAGTGTACGTGGGCTATCTGCGCGCCAAACTGGAAGCGGAGGGCGAGCCCCGTCTGATCCATACTGTGCGCGGCGTTGGCTATGTCTTCAAAGAGTAAGCCCGTCTCCTTGCTTGAGCAGAGCAGGAGGTATAAGTAGGGAAGTGTCATTGTCAGGCTGATAGGATTATGAACAGCGTTGAGAGGTGAATGAGGATGGCTCCAACGACTATGAGAACTGGAAGCAGGTCTCGCTTGCCTCGTTCCCTTCGCCTGCGCCTGCTAGTGGGGTATGGAGCGCTGCTTACTCTTGCCCTCGGCTTTTTCGCGGTTCTCATCATGGTTCTAACCACTGATGCCCTCAATCAAGGGGTGGAAAGCGCTATCAATGCGGAGGCCCGGATTGTCACTGCCGACCTGCGGCGCGAACTGAGTCCGGCATCTCCTTACTGGCCCGCGCAACTCTCCCTGCCGACTGTGAGTAGCTATAGCGAGCCGGGGGTTGTGATTGAAATTCTGAATGCCCAGGGACAGGCGCTCTATCCCGCGAATAGTGGGACAGCGTCGATGATTCCCATCAGCGCTGATCTGTTCCGGTCGGTGCTTTCTGGCCAACAATCCCCACTGTATACGACAAGTGTGAATGGAGAACAGGTACGAGTAGGAGCATTTCCCATTCGGGTACCGGGGAATGGAGCAAATACGAATGGGGGAGATGGGACAGGGCCGGTTATTGGCGTGTTGGTGGTGGCTAAATCGCTGAGCGATGTCAATGCCACGCTCATGCTCATACGCGTTTTGCTGCTGGTGATCGGTTTAGGAACGCTTGTCTTCACACTCTGTGGCACCTGGGTGTTATCCACTCGCGTATTGCGGCCACTTGCCGAAATCGTAACCACTGCTCGTGCCATTGCAGCTTCCACTGCCCGTGGGACGCGCCTGGGCAATCTGAGCCAGCGCGTGCCCGAGCCTGGGAGTCACGATGAGATGGCCCTGGTCGTCGATACCCTCAATGATATGCTGGCATCGTTAGAGAGCGCAACGCAAACACAGCGACGGTTCGTTACCGATGCCTCACACGAACTACGTGCCCCCCTGACGACGATTCAAGGCAACCTGGCATTCTTGCAACGCCATTTTGAAGAGATTCCCCCAGATGAACGCCGCGCTATGCTCGCCGATGCGCATGGGGAAACATTACGGCTCAAGGAACTGGTGGAGGAATTGCTGCTGCTGGCCCGCGCTGATGCCAGCATGGATATCACAGAGGAAAGAGAAGAGAGGAAGGCGCTGGCCGGAGAAAAGAGAGAGCCGCAATCCCTTGTCGAACTCGATCATGCCCTCCTTCAACTCGTGCGCCAACTGCGCGGGCGCTTAACCGTTGATGGGTCAAAGCTGAAGCTGGAAATCGGCCATATAGAGCCGGTGCGCGTGCGTGGCGATGAGGAAAGCCTGCGCCGTGTGATGCTCATCCTGCTCGACAACGCGCTGAAATATACTCATGGAAACGATGGGGAGGGTCCTGGCCGTGTGATCGTCTCGCTGGAGCGGGTGGAGAATCAAGCCGTCCTGCGGGTGCAGGATACAGGTATTGGCATTGAGCCTGCTGACCTGCCGCATATCTTCGAGCGTTTCTACCGCGCTGATCGCGCTCGTTCGCGTCATGGAACAGGGTTAGGTCTTTCCATTGCGCAAACCATTGTGGATCGATTGGGAGGACGGATCACTGCTGAGAGTAGTCCGGGCCAGGGAAGTACCTTCAGCATGTGGCTGCCACTCGCCTGAACTTCCTGCTCACTATCTTCTCCATACCACCTCACCGGTGTAAGTTGGCCAGGAAAACCAGCAACAAACAATGCAGATGAAACCTGGCGAGCTTAATGCCAGTATAAGAGTAGAAAATGTGATTAGAAGCAAGGTACGTGTAAAAAAGGAGGAGCAAGTTGCTCGAATTGTTAGGCACGCTGGGTGGCATCATTCTGATTGACCTGGTACTTAGCGGAGATAATGCCCTGGTGATTGGTGCTGCCGCCGCCGGATTACCCCGGCGGCAGCGCTGGTATGCCATTGTGCTTGGCGGAGGTGGGGCCATCATCTTGCGTATTGGTTTTGCCATTCTCGCTACGTTCTTGTTACGGCTCCCTTTGCTTCAGGCGCTAGGTGGAGTTCTGCTACTTTTCATTGCTGTACGCCTGCTGATGGGACGAGGCGAGCCGCAACGGGTGAAATCTGCTGAACAGGCACGAGGAGTAGCTCAAAATTGCTCTGCCCCAACTGCGTATCCTACTGAGGAAAAAGGGTTCTGGGCGGCATTCTTGACCATTCTGATTGCTGATGTAACGATGAGCCTGGATAATGTGCTTGCCATTGGCGCTCTGGCTTCTGGCAACCTGCTGTTGCTAGCCGGAGGCTTGCTCATCAGTATCATACTGCTACTGGTGGGTAGTGCCCTGGTGGCCGAACTAATCAGCCGGTTACCCTGGCTGCTGGATGTCGCGGCACTCGCGCTGGCATGGACTGCGGCAAATATGATCCTGGATGATATTCGTTTGGGGCCAGTGTTTGAACATCTTCCATGGACGCAGATCGCTATTCCAGCAATTGCATTTGTAATTGTGATTGTGGCTGATATCCTCTTAAGGCTGCGTGAGAGGCAAAATATCGCCCCTAAAAACGTGCGGTGAAGAAAAGAACAGAAGGTGGAGAGCGGGGGGTGCAAGTCTGGGGTTGAACACTCTCCATCCTTCCACCACAAGCATATTCTAGCTACATGAATTGACCCTGTAGATTGCCTGAGATGAAATTAAGAATACTCGCTCTTCTGCCGTTTCGTCACTACTCTACTCTCAGCTTCGGTTCAGCATTACCACAGCGTTAATTCATCCAGACCTGTTATGCTCTGGATGTGCGATGGCTGGAGCTTGTTCCAGAGTAAGCCACGCAATAGAGGTAGAGAATGACAACAAACGATGAATGCCTTTGTTGTCGTAACGATGAGAATTTGTAAGACGTACAACCACGTGCATAGAAGAGGTAGATATGCAAGAGATAGCTCTGCGCGAAGTGAGACAAAACAATGCAGCAGTTACCGGATATCGTCCATCTAAAGGGGAAATCTCGATTCCCGAAGACCCCGGGAAAGTCGTGAGAACTCCAAAGGTGTTGATTAAAGGCGATACCCGGCTGCAAGCGAGGGAGTCAGAAAGTGCTGTTAGGGCAATCAAAGGGCGATATTACATCGAGACGGAAGATTTGCTGGAACCCTTGCAAATCATCTGGATGGTGGAAGAAGGAACTATTCTCAATTCCAACAGAAAGTGCGCTGATGTGGAGTTTGGTATAGACGGAGCAAGAGCGGGAGAGGTGCGGACGCATGTTGTGGCGGCGCAGGTGACGGAGAGAGGTGGTATGGGCTGCACGGTTCACAGCAGCGTCTTCGTCCAGATTCTCTTGACCGGTGATGATGCTGAGCACAGGATACGGCCACGGACGCTTGAGGATGTCAATGCAATTTGCTAGAGGAGGTATCAATGGCTCAATATAGTACAGAGGTTCGGCTGAATCCTGCTGATGAGATGATCCAGGTTGGCAAGCTACAGATCCGTTTCCTGGTCACCGGCGCTCAATCTAATGGCAGCGTCGCAGTCTTCGAGTTGACTGTTCCTGCTGGAGAGAAGCTTCCTGCCCCGGCACATAGTCACGATGCATATGAAGAAACACTTTATGGGCTCGAAGGGGTTACTACCTGGACGGTCGATGATGTATCCATCGAGGTGGGGCCTGGACAGGTGTTGTGCATACCACGTGGCGCGGTTCATACTTTCGCCAATCATGGCACGGTAGATGCGAAGTCGCTAGCTGTCCTGAGCCCGGCTGTGATTGGGCCGGAGTTCTTTCGCGAGATGGGTGCTGTGATCGATGCCGCCGGCGGAACTCCCGACCGGACAAAGATGGCGGAAGTGATGCTTCGACACGGCCTTACCCCCGGGATCGGTCCCGGGGGCATGTCATTCTGAGCGCAAGGGCCGAAGCCCTGAGTGCAGCGAACGGGGAAGAATCTCTCATTCCTCTTCAAAATCAAAGCTCTCGAAGCGCAGCGTGCGGCAGTTCTCCTCGATGGTGCGTTTGATGTCATCGGGGACGGCAGGGATGGTGGCCTGAATTTCCAGCGTCACCTGCACGTCTGCTCCATAGATGGCGGTCAGGTGGCGCACGACCTCGTCCATGATCGTCCCGGCATTTCCCGCCATCATGCGTGGATTGAGTTTGATTGAGCCGTGAAAGCGTTGCGCCTGCGGTGTTCGTTCTGCCGGAAGTGTTGTCTGCTCCGTTGAGGATGGCGTTGCTGTTGGGCGGGCAGGCTCCAGAAGGGTTGAGCCGCCGCGCTCGCTGACCGCGGGCGATTTCGCGCTGCTTGCGCCGGGTGCCGTATAGGTAAGTGCCGTGGCGGCCTGTTGAGTGACCTGGGCGTCAGCCACGAACTGCCTCGCGGCGGCTTCGGGTTTCACTACGACGGCATTGCTGTTGAGCGCGACCTGCACCTGCTGGCCCGCCTTGAGACCGAGATAGCGCTGGCGCTCGGCGTCGTAGCTGTCGGCGTAGGCAAACGTTTCCTGCTCCCAGGTAAGCGATTGCACGCCTTCGCGGATGGCCGCCAGCAGCACCTCGGTATTCTTCAGGCGTGGCAGGTAGAGGTAGCGGGCGAAAAATTCGGCCAGTTCTTTGACGGTGACATGATCGCCGCGCCAGAGGGGAATCTCGTCCATTTTGCCGCGCAGCAGGGTTCCGGCGTATTGCGTGAGCAGGAGATCTTCCGTGCGCAGCTTGCGACTGGCGTTGCTCGCCAGCGGACTTTGTGGCTGGGGCTGCAAGCGATACTCCTCGATGCTCTCCGGCTGGTGCGTATCAAGTTGCTCGGGGACAAGCAACCAGATGTAGGTTTCGGGGATGCGCGCCTTCACCGTTTCCTCCGCACTCTTCAGGCGCGTGCTGGCCTGGTTGCGCTGCGAGGCGTCCAGGTTGAGCGACTCGCTATCCCGCAGGATCGACTCCCACGCCAGGAATTGTCGCATCCCCTGCTTCAAGTCTTCCAATCGCGCGCGATCAGCCGCCAGGAAGACCAGCGTGTTGCGGTAGTGACGCAGCGCATCTCCCCGTGTGTTGAGGATATCCCGTGCCTGTGCCATGCCGCTGCTCTGCGCATCGTGCAGGGCGTGGGAAAATCGCGGCTTGAGGATCACCAGTCGTGCCGCCATGTCGTCGTCGGCGACATCGCTGCTGGACGCCGGGCAGGGATGCACGCGAGCAAAATCGCCGCGATTGGCCTGCTCGGCCCGCACACGTTCTTCGATTTTATCGAGTACCTCTTCATCAGAGTACTGCGCGGCGCGATCCTGCGCCAGGCGGGCGACCGTGGGCTGCGTGCTGTACCAGTAGCGTTGCCCCTCCACCGTCAGATAGGCCGAGGAATCGGCGAGACGGCGCAGGGCATCGCCGAAAATGGCAACGCTCTCTCCCGGCTGTGTGCAGCCCAGGTTGATCTGTCGCACCGGCAACCCCCGGTTCTGGCTGCGCAGCGTGGGAGCTGAGCCGAGGTAGATGGTGCGGGCCACACGGCGGCAGGCCGAATAGCGCCCCAGGTTCGGATTCTCACGGTCCAGGCGTGCTGGGAGCGCGTTCGTACCATCGACTTCGCTCTCAATCACCGGCACCCAGCTATTCTCCAGGTAACGGGTCAGTTCGTATTGCACTTTGGGCGCGGCCACCGGCACCGTTGCGGGCATGATGAGGATGCTGTTATCCTGGCCCTCCCACAGCGCATGCACAACCGCGGCCATCAGGCGCAGCACGCCGCGTGTCCGCTGGAACCCCTCGATACTTGACCAGTCGGTATAGAGCCGGTCAAAGAGTTCGGGATGGATGGGATAGGCATGACGAATGCGCCGTTCGTAATCGGCCTCACCACAGACGGCGGGAAATTCTTGCGGCTGGCCGCGGTAGAATTCGACGAAGGCTCGAGCGACGGCATCGCGCGCGACAAAGCTGGCCGGGTCGGCGATATTCTGGAACAGGCGACGGCGCACGATCTCAAAGCCCTCCTCGGCATCGGCCGGTCGCCAGGGCGACTCGACGCGCCCAAAGATACGCTTGAGTCGTTCGGCGGCTTCGCGACCGCCTTCGCCGCCTGTTTCGGCATCGGAAGCAGGAATGGTCGCCACCAGCAGTGTGCGCGGGGCCGCTTTGGCCGCCTCGGTCAGCGACTGCGCGAAGCTGAGATTGGCGTCGAACGAGCCGCCGGGCAGGCCGGAGATATTATACAGCTGGCGGGCATAGACCACCCATTCGTCGATGAGAATGAGGCAAGGGGCCGCTGCCGCAAATAGTTCGCGTAGCACGTCCGAGCCGGGACTGACACCCTGCCGATCCGCCTCGGCCACCATCGCGAAGCCATCCTTGCCGAGCAGTTGCCAGGCCAGTTCGCCCCACAGCGTGTTCACTATGCAGCCATCTGGTTTGGGACGCGGTATACCCGGCGAGAGTTCGTAGCCTACCAGCACGGCACGCTGCGCCTCCGGCGGTTTTGCTACTCCAGCTTCGCGCAGCACTGCGTCAAGACCGGCCAGTTCGGAGGCCGGTACGCCTGAGAAGAGATGGTACAGCGCCAGCAGCGAGTGCGTCTTGCCGCCACCAAAGTTGGTTTGCAGGTCGACCACCGGGTTGCCACCACTACCATCGAGGCGCTGCAGGGCATCGATCAGCAAGCGGCGCAGGCCATAGGTCAGGTAGGTGCGCTGGTAGAAGGCGCGTGGGTCGCGGTACTCCTGCGCGCCGAGGCCGCGAGCCACCTGTCCCAGGTCGGCGGCAAACTCGGCGGACTCGTAACGACCGGAAGCGACATCGGGATGGGGCGTAATCACCTCGCGCCAGGGACGCAGCCCCATGCCCGGTCGTCCCTCGACGGAGGTAGCGGAGACCTTGCGTGTCTCGTTGCGCGCCTGCTCTTCAAATCGCTGGCGCAACAGTTCCTGTTTCTGCCGCTCCACCTCACCTGCCTCCTGCGCGGCGGAGACGGCGTTGAGCAGGCGCTGAATGCTATCGAGCGCGCGGTAGGCGTCGTCGGTGCTGAAAGGACGCTGGTGCGCCCACTCGTTGCGCGTCTCGCGCAGTTCGCTCACCAGCGAGCGCTCCGCGTGTCCCAGCACGTTCCTGAACACCGGCTGCCACTGATCCCAGATGATCAGCAGCAGCGCCTGTGAATCCAGGTGCAGGCCATCGTCGCCGATATGCTGATCGCGCAGCGCCTGCACCGCCTCGTACTGCCAGCGCGAGCCATAGGTAGCCTGCATCTGGCGCTCCACAAAAGGCTGCAACCCCTGCTTCAACAGGCTCAATGCGCGCCCCACGCGCTCGTAGTTGCTCTGTGCCATGATGTCTCTCTCCCTTATCTATCATCGTTTTTCACAAATTATTCCGGCAACTAAGCGATCAATCGGCGCCACGGCTGTGTCGTAGGGGCCGATTGATCGCGCCCACCGCCGATTGATCGGCCCCTGGCCTTGAGGTCTGCGGTGTCGCCATCAACCGTAATGGCCGATTCATCGGCGTCCACTACCGATTACGGACTTTCACCTTCAAGAATGGTAAGAATCGCGTGTCCATGTCATTCTGAGCGCAGCGAAGAATCCCTCGCCCGAAGTTGTCCAGCCGCCCCGGTTTCAGCCCCTGGCCCACTTCTGGGTAATCATCAGAACGAATCTCTTGCTCTCATGCTCTGGCAAAGCGCACGGAATTGCAGACGTAGTGTCTGAAGGTCTGCCCTGCTATCCCCTGTAAGCACGTGCAGGAATTCCGGCACCGCCCAGCGAAACAGTATTGCCTGGCGCGCCATATAGATACCAACTGCATTGATATGAAGCTGGTCATCATAATCAAGCAGCAGATAACCGGCTAACTGATAGAGGTAATCCGCCTTCAGTTGCGGAGCTATGCTTGTTTTGATATCAATAAGACAGCCATCGACAACCAGGTCAGCATCCGCTCCTCCAACATCGCCGCTTCCTGCGAATGTAGGATTCAGTACGTGGGGCAGCGACAGGAGATGCTGGTAGCGGTCATAAAAGGCGTTGAATAACATCCCCATATCGTCGATCCAGGATTGCTGTGGGATAGCCAGCAATTCCTCAACGCTACGCTTCACTGTGGGCTGCATAAGCGGGCCTTGCAGGTAGGTATTGCTACGGGCGGCCTGTTCAAACAGACTCAACACGAAGCAATAACGATCCAGTAGGTGTTCCGCTTGAAGTTCCAGCCGTCGTCCAACAGGCTGAATGACCTTTAGTACGGCATCCAAAGCTTCAAAGAACTGCCGGATGAGCTTGAAAGGATAGGGACCTTGCGCGACCCCCCGCGTGATATCAAAGAAAATGGGGGTGATCAAGAGAATTTTAAACACTTCATCCTCATCTAAAAGGATATCCTGCTCACTGCTTGCGGGCTGTACCGCCAATTGTAGAGCCCCCTCCCATGCGACGAGTCGTTGATACGGTGTGATGGCGAATGCATAGCGTATACGATAATCGATAGCTGTACCGAGATAGATATAGGGATAGGACTCCCCAGTTTGAACAACGGGCCGAAGCGTAAGAGCATCCCTCAGCTGACGATTGGCATCCTTTGTCAGCGCACCCGTCTGTGAAAACTGTTGTTTGATGAACTGTCCCATGAAACTGGCCCTGTCATTGAGATGTGAGGTAAGCGACATGGTTTCATCGATTCCTTTGCTACTTAAACAACAATCAGTACAATCTATCCTTGCCGTTTACGATTTTTAAAGACCTTTCTACCCCATATACGTCGCTTCCCACAACCCTGCATCTCCAGCCTCGCGATGCGCCAGGCGGCTAATCTCAGACCATGACGTGACCAGGCTGTTGTAGGCCAGCGCCTCCTGCGCCCAGCCCTTGCGCTCGCAGAGCGTGTAGAGGCGATAGGCCAGGTCGCGGGCAATCTCGCCGCGCGCGCCCGCCAGTCGCAGGACATCGCCCGCGCCAACCTCGCCTTTCTGATTGAGCGCCGCGATCATGCGCTGTGTCACCTCCCATACCGTCAGGTGCGAGGAGCGCGGATTCCAGTTTTCCAGCAGGTCCTCGCGGCGCACCAGTCGCACCTTGCCGCCGTGCGCCTGCACCAGCCCGGCGTCGACCATGCCCTGCACGCTCGTATTCTTCGCCTTCGAAAGCGTCTCGGCCATGCCGTATTCGCCCTCGTTCATCGCATACTGCTCGAACCACGCGACAGCCCAGCGCGTCTCGCCATCGTACTCGCCCTCCTGCTCGGCCAGCGCCTCATCCAGCGCGCGATTGATCAACTGCAGCGCCGTGCGCACGCCCATGCGCGTTCCATCCGACTCGACCACCCTGCTGTAGCGCGAGTAGATCGCCATTCCCGGGCCGATGCTCGCCTGCGCCAGGTCCACCGGCGCGATGCTGCCATGTTGCAACTTCTTCAGCGCGGCGGGCAGTTCCGCCTTGAGCGCGGTGAGGAACTGGCGACGCGACGCCACCGGCGCATGTTCCTCGCGCGGGCGGCAGACAAGAACGATGGACGAGGCAAGAGCATTTGTTCCCAGACCAACGCTGCGATTGAGCATTTCCGTGCGCACCGGCCATGTTCCGGTAATGGCAAAACCGGCGCGAATCAACCCTTCCAGCATCGTTTCCCAGCCGGTCGAGGCGATGTTCTTTATACCATTACTATTGCCAGTTTCTTCATCTTCACTCTCACCCTCTGCCTCAGACTCAGCCTGTTTGAAGGCGTAGTAGACCGTCAGAGGGTATTCCGGATTCTGAGCCTTTCTCATGCGCTCGAAAGCCTGCCCTAACCCTGTCTCAAAGAACTGCTGCGCCTCGCCCTTATTGCCATTAAAGCGGTACGGCGTCGCCACCAGTTCCTGCGCTTTGGGTACCAGCATCGTCCTGAACAGGTCGGGGTAGAGCGTGCCAAGCGAGCGCCGCAACCAGACATAGAAGAAATCCGCCAGGTCAGCGTACCCGATATTGTCATAGTACGGTGGATCAGTCGAGATCATGGGATCCATTACGCCATTGATAGCTGTGGCAGCATCGCGCTGTTGCGCTACACCTTTTGTTTGAGCGGGCGATATTTCGATAACCTGAGCTACCCAATCGACGGCTCCCATGTAATTCCCACTGGAGTCACTGAACGGATTCGCCTCGGCGAAATCCCATACCATCGGAATAGCTTGACGAGCGAACGTATTACGCACTGTGTCTCGTCCAGCATGCCAGGAACAAATAGTTGACCAGTAATCTGCTCCCTTATCCAGCGCAATCCCCAAATACGTCGCTACCGCATCAGCATACGCCGTTGCGCCCCTACCTCCGTCATTGAGCGAGGTGCCATCATCGGTCCAGCCAGCTTCACGTGCATCAGCCAGCACACGCTCCCTGGCTTCCAGCACAAGATCACCGAAGGTGGTTAGCGCGACAAGCTGGCGGGAGGTGAATAAATCGCAATGTTTTGTCATGCCGTAAAGCTGTACGCGGAAACCCAGCGCCTGTTCTGGTAGAGTTGTATCAGGTACATCTTGAGGTTTCGCCTGGGAAGCAGTAGCTTCCTGCTCTTCGTTTGGCGAGATATATGCTCGCCCACCATGGCCTTCGGCAACGATTGCCATGAGTTGCGCGCCTATGCGACCGGCTTTGCCCTCGCTGCGAACGTGGTCGAAAGATACAGGAGTGCCACAGGCGATGCAAATAGCGCCACGCCGGTTGACTGTGCCATCCTGTGGCCTGCCCTTGCCTGTCTTCACAGCGAAGTGGATGGCTGGAGGCGTGACGCCGCGGTCGATCTGTGGGTCAACCCATGCCTCTTTACCCTTCTTTTTGGAGAGCCACCATTTGCTGGTTAAAGGCATCTGTGCGCCGCAGGCGGGATTGGGACATTGTACGGTACGCACCCACAACCAGGCGATTACGGTTGCTTCGCCGCCGCCGTATTCGTGCGGCAGCGTGACGTGCGGGTAGAGGTGGCCGATGCGCCGCGCTGCTTCGTCGCGCATCCACTTGCCGTAGTAGCGGATATCGCTGGCAAGGCCGCGTGCGCCGTGCCAGTCGCCACCCATCAGCGATTGGCGCGCCTGCGGGTTCACGGGCGTCTGCCCGGCAAACTTCGGTGGAATCTCGATCAGCGCCTTGTTGATGAGGACCGCCACGGGGTTGAGGTCGCTGGCATGCGCTTCCAGGCCCAGTCGTTGCGCTTCCAGCGGAATGGAGCCGCCGCCCGCGAAGGGATCGAGAACCGGCGGCGGGTTGTCACCGGTCGATTTGAGAATCTCGGCCCGCGCCATGCCTAAGACATCCTCGTTATTGGAGTTTTCCCAGAGGACCAGCTGTTCTATCAGCTTGAAGAGTCGCTCGCGTTCGGCTTGCTGTTCCTGCTCGGTTGGAAATTGCTCAGGATGGGCCGAGGGGTCATCGACGAGCGAGGCGAAGAGGACAGCGCGGCATGTTGCCAGTGGTTTGCGTGACCACCACAGATGCAGCGTCGAGGGGTGGCCGTGCCGGATGGATTTCTCGCGGGCCGAGGCGACGTTGATAGCGTTGAGCGGCAGGGCGACCTCGATCAATTTGGTGCGATAGGATGGTTGCATACTCATACGGGAAGAACTCCTCTGGATAGTAGTTTTGCTAGCTCATAATTGACGCTGGTTGCGCCAAAGTCCGGTTCGCGCCCGAATGGCCGCTTGACGTAGTGGGTAGTGGTCGTCTCGCCATCGATCAGGACAATGGCGAGGATGAAATCGTCGGGTTTGTTGAGCGCGGTCAGGATTTCGTTGCGCGTGACGGTGACAGTTGTGGCATCTTTGACGCGGCCTTTGACCTCGATGAAGCGCAGTTTGCCGGTGCCGGGAATGGACGATTCGATATCGTAGCCGCACTTCTCGGCGCTCACATCGCGTGGCACATAACCCAGCGCGCGTTCAGCCTGCATGACGGCCTCCATTGCCAGTCGCTCGACGCGGGCCGTTTCGTGTGCCTGCTCGTCGCTTGCCGGAGCGGCGATATCCAGCAGACGCGCCAATAGTGCCTGTGGGACGATCAGGGCGCAACCGATGACGACCGGCGGCAGCGGGGAGAGCTTGCGCTCCTGTTCCAGTTCGGCGACGCGGCGATCCAGCCGGTCGAGCAGTTCCTGCGCCCGGCTGCGGGCGTTGCGCGAGTTGAGGCGCGCATTGGGCCGGCCCGCCGCTTCCTGCATGCGCAACTGCTCGGCGCGGTTATCCCAGAAGCTGATCTCGGTCGTCAGCCGCTCGTTGACGGCGGCGATAGTCTTGTTGATCTGGGCCTCGCGCCGCTGTTTCACTTCGGCCAGGTGGCGCGGCACCAGTTCGGTGATGGCATAGCCGCGTGCCTGCCCTTCCAGATCGCCGGCCAGCCAGGATGCGCCGCGCAGTTCGGCAGCGATAGCCTGCTCTTCATCCGTGAGCGGGCGATAGTCGAGGAAAGGCGCGTAACCCGCGCTGCGCAGGGAACCGGCTTCATCCAGTTCGATAAAGTGCAACTGGCGCGAGACTTCGTGGCGCTTGCCCGCGCTGTCGTGGCTGGCATCCTGGATGGTCTCTTCCAGATAGAACAGCACGCGCATCTGCTCGCTCGAATCGGTCGGGTCCACGAGTATGGCTCCCTGTTTCAGCAGGTCGCGCTGCTGCTCCAGCACCAGGTCGAGCGTGGCATCCAGCAGGGGATGGCCGGGGGCAATCAAGACAGCAGGAGGCTTGCCATCGACATGGACGCGCTCCTTCTCAAAGACGATACGCTCGTAGCGGCGCAGGATGACCGCCCGGCTATCATGACGGGGCGGGCGCTGGCGAATGGCAGACGGAACGTTGGTGATCTCATAGCGTTGCGGCTCGCGCTCGTAGATGCTGCCGCCCAGGCGTCGAAAGGCTTCCAGGAAGAAGGAGGCGATGTAGTGCGGCTGCAACCGACGTGCCTGGGCGCGCTCCATCTCCTCACGAATCTGCCGCACGCGCACCACGTCCATCACTTCGTGCGTCAGGGCGCGCTCTTCCAGCAGGGTCTGCAAATGGTCGCGGTCCAGCGCCCGGTCAACCACGTGGAACAGGCGAGCGCGCACGGCGGGCTGCTCCCCGTAGCGAATGGCCTCCACGATCAGTTCGCGCAGGGAGCGATCTTCAAACAGTTTGTCGTTGCCCAGCACATCGAAAACCTGCCCGCCAAGGGCCTCGCGCTCTTCCGCCAGCTTGTGCAGCAGCGTATCGAAGACTTCGCCTTCGCGCGTATCAACGGCCACGAGATTCCACAGGTGGCAGACCTCCGTTTGCCCGATACGGTGAATGCGCCCGAAACGCTGCTCGATGCGATTGGGGTTCCAGGGCAGGTCGTAGTTGACCATGAGATGGGCGCGCTGCAGGTTGATGCCCTCCCCGGCGGCATCGGTCGCCAGCAGGATGAGCGTCTCTTTATCCTGCGTGAAGGCTTCCTGCGCGGCAGCACGTTCGGCGCGGCTCATACTGCCGTGAATGGTAACAACCGCCTCGGCACTGCCAAGCAGGGTACGGATGCGCCCTGCCAGGTAATTGAGGGTATCGCGGTGTTCGGTGAAGATCACCAGCTTGCGGCGCTGCCCTGCCGGGTCGAACATCTCCGTTTGCTGTTCAAGGAGACTAGCCAGTTCCTCCCATTTGCGGTCCGTCCCGCTGCGTCGCACCTGCAAGGCCAGCGCCTCCAGCGTGGTCAAGGTGGCAATCTCGGCTTCCAGTTCAGCGATGGTGCGGGCCGCCGATGCCTGATCGACGACCTGCTCCTCCGTCGCCTCGCGCTCGGCGTCCGGCGCGTCCTCCAGGTCGTCGAGATCGTCTTCGTCAAAGGATGGCAGGTCGGCGAGCAGTTCAAGCGGAGCCTGTATGTTCTGCAGTTGGGCCTGCTTTGTTTCCTGTAACCGGCGTTCCAGCCGTTCGCGCCTGCGCCGTAGGGATTGATAGATCGCTTCCGGTGAGGAGGCAAGGCGGCGTTGCAGGGTCGTGAGGGCAAAGCCAATGGTGCCCCTGCGGGCCTTCTCAAGGGCATCGGCGCGATTGAACTCGGCGCGCACGTAAGAGGTCACGGCCTGATAGAGCGCGGTTTCCTGTGGCGAGAGGCGGTAGGTGACGCTATAGGCGTAGCGTTCGGGAAAGAGCGGCCTGCCCTCGAAGGTGTAAAGCTGCTCTTTGACAAGGTGGCGCATGAGATCAGAGGCATCCACAACGTGGACGCCCTCGCGGAACTTTCCCTCGAAGCGGTCGGCATCGAGCAGGCGCAGGAAGAGTTGAAAATCCTCTTCTTTGCCGTTATGTGGGGTGGCAGTGAGCAGCAGCAGGTGGCGCGTGAGCGTGCCGAGCAGTTCGCCCAGGTGGTAGCGTTTTGTATACTTCGGCTCGCCGCCGGCAAAGGTGGCCGACATCTTATGCGCCTCATCGACCACGACGAGATCCCACTCGCTCTGCCGCAGCGTCTCCTGCGCGGCCTCACTGCGCGAGAGTTTGTCGAGGCGAGCGATGCATAGCGGCATCTCCTGGAAAGCGTTGCCGGAGACGGAGGCCTCCAGCCGGTCATTGGTCAGGATGGCGAAGGCCAGGTGGAAGCGGCGGGCAAGTTCGTCCTGCCATTGCTCGACGAGGTTGCCGGGAGCGACAATGAGGCAGCGCCGCAGGTCGCCGCGAATGAGCAGTTCTTTGATGAGCAGGCCGGTCATAATCGTTTTGCCCGCGCCGGGATCATCGGCCAGCAGGTAGCGCAGCGGCTGCTTCGCCAGCATGGTCTCGTAGACGGCGGTGATCTGGTGTGGTAGCGGCTCGATCAACGAGGTATGCACGGCGATGAGCGGGTCGAAAAGGTACGCCAGGCGAATGCGATAAGCTTCGGAGGCGAGACGGAAGAGCGAGCCATCGGCATCGAAACGCCAGGGCAAATTGGCGGGCACAATCTCCAGGCCGGCAATAACGTCCTGGTACAGCAATTCGCTGCCCAGCCGCCCGTCAGCATCCCGGTACACCACTTCCACGCCAACGGAGCCATGCTGCCTCGCGCTGACAATGCTGACGGTAGCAGCAGGCAGCAATCCCCTGACCTGCGCGCCGGGGACCAGTTCTTCCAGGGATGCCATCAGCGACCACCCTCATTTCCAGTACAGCAAGAGATGCTCCCACCCTCAACCGCTCACCAATACAGCAGTTGGTACAATACTCTTCTGATGATGTAGTGCTAAAGTGGAAATATGCAGTTCCAGATGGAACGGCTTTAGTGTAGCGTATTCTGGCAAGAAATGCAAGAGATAACGGAGAGGGGTGACAGCGATTTACAGGTCGATGATACGAGTACCCACCCGAACATGTCATTCTGAGCGCAGCGAAGAATCTGCGTGGTGAAGAATCTGCATGGTGAGAGGGATTCTGAGCGCAGCGAAGAATGGCAGGCTCATACCGAGCCTGGTTATTAATCTTCGTCAGGGACCGCGGCTGGTCCCTGCCCCGGTGGGCTACTGATAAACATCTCTTTCTGGGCAGAGGCGTATGGGAGTCGAACCCACCAGGGACCGCGCCGAGCGACCCCTCAGCCGTTTTGAAGACGGTGAGACCCACCGGGGCCCCTACACCTCCATGCTGGTTGGTGGGAATATTTTGCCATTCCACACCTCGCTTGTCAAGCAGGACATTACTGCTCTGATGATTCCTCAGAAGTGGGCCAGGTGACGGAAATCGGGCGGCTGGGCGGCTCCGTGCGAGGGATTCTTCGCTGCGCTCAGCATGACAGGCCCCGGAGACAGCCAGGTGTCTCCGGGGCCTGTCATGCTGAGCGCAGCGAAGAATCCCTGCCCATTTCTATAGAATCACCATATTACTGTTCTACCGTGTCAGGCGAGTTCCCGAATCCGTGCTACATTGACCTCGGTGAGGTCTTTTACCATCAACTCGGCCTTGCGCAAACCCGGCAGGTCGCGATTGCCCGCGACGGCGATGCAGCGCATACCGGCGGCGTGAGCCGCCTCGACACCCGCCACGGCATCCTCAATCACCAGGCAATAGACCGGGTCTATATTCAGAGCTCTGGCCGCCGCCAGGAAAATATCGGGTGCGGGCTTGCCACGTGCAACCGTCTCTCCAGACACAAGAACCGTTAGATATTGATTCAAGCCCAGTAGCTCGCTAATCAGCCGGATATTCTCCGCCGGCGTCGATGATGCGAGCGCCTGCAGGAAACCCGCCACGTGCAGTTCGCGCATCAATTCCATCGCACCGGGCAGAGGGGCTGCTGTTTCACGGATGTATTCTCGGTAGTATGCTTCTTTGCGGTCTGCCAGGGCGCGTGCCTGCTCGGAAGCGAGCGGCCCCCATTTTTCGGCCAGGATATCGTCATTGCGTTTGCCGAAGGTACTCCAGAAATCGGCATCTGTGAAAGGGATACCCTCCTCGCGTGCCAGGCGTAACCATGCGCGCCGGTGTTGCTCTGCGCTATCGATGATGACGCCGTCCAGGTCCCAGATGACAGCCCGTATGGGATGTGGCATGTATGTTAACGCTCCAATCTTTTTTCTAATCATAGCACACACCGCTTTCTCTAGACGCCCGGCAGGGGTAGTGTTACAATCTGAAAGGATTTTAGTAGTTTGGAGGACTATTCTGGATGAGTTATCGTACGTTCTATAACGAGGAAATAGAAACACTGCCTAAAAATAAGCTGAAGGCGATGCAATTGGAGCGTCTTCAGGCCATTGTCGAGCGGGCATATAATCAGAACCGGTTTTATCGTAACCTGTATGACGAAGTGGGTGTCAAACCATCGGATATCCGGTCGTTGGAAGATATTCAGAAATTGCCGTTCCTGGAAAAGAAGACGGTACGCGCTGCTTATCCGTACGGGATGGCTTTCGTCAAGCCGGGCGGCGAAGGCGGCGCGGTAGAGGTGCATGCTACAAGCGGCACGACGGGAAAGAGCGTGCCGGTGTTTGCAACGAAAAAGGATATCGATTACTGGGCGGATCTCAACGCGCGTGAGTTGTGGATGACTGGCCTGCGTCCTGGCGATATTTTGATGAACTGTTATGGCTATGGGCTGGCGACTGGCGGTTTTGGTTTTCATTACGGCGCTATGGCCATGGATGTGATGGCGATTCCCATGGGTTCGGATGCGCGCCAGCATGACCGCATGATTGACTTCATCGTTGACTTTGGCGTCACCGCCATGTGCATGACACCGTCGGTTGGCCTCTATCTTGGCGGGAAGGCGCGGGAGCGAGGCGTGGATTTTCGAGAAACCAGGCTCAAAATTGGTCTGTTCGGCGCGGAACCGTGGCCGTGGGAGACGCGTTTGAAGCTCGAAGAACTCTTCAATATCACCGCCTACGATGAATTTGGCATGACCGAATTTCTTGGCCCTGGCATGACCTGCGAGTGTGAAGTACGCGACGGCATGCATGCCTGGGCAGATGCGTTTCTGGTCGAGTGCATCGATCCTGATACAGGCGAATGGGTGCCGGATGGGCAGGATGGCGAACTGGTCTGGACGTGGCTCGCAGCCGATGGAACGGCCATGATTCGCTATCGCAGCCGTGACCTCTCGCGCACCTGGTGGGAAGATCGCTGTGCCTGCGGGCGCACGCATCCCAAAATCGGTGCGATCAAGGGGCGCAGCGACGACGCGGTCTCGATTCGCGGCCTGATCGTCTTCCCCAGCCAGGTTGAAGCTGCCCTGGTGAAGTTTCCCGAAACGGGCGCGAATTTTCGCATCATCGTCGATAAACATAATGGCCTGGATACGTTCGATCTCAAAGTCGAAGTGAAGGATGCGGCTCTGCTGAATAATGCTGAACGCGCCCGTACTTTGAGCCATGAGATGGCCGAGTCGGTCAAGGCCGTTACGGGGAATACGCCAAAGGTAGAGCTGGTTGCTCCTGATAGCCTGCCACGCGCCAGCGGCGGCGAGTCCAAGACCGCCAGCGCGCGCGTTGAGGATAGGCGCAAAAAGTAGCAGCTAGCGCATAATTCCTTGCATATACAAAACAATAACAATCGCGCCGATGCCATTATTAACCATGTGCAGCAGCATCCCCGGCCAGATCGACTTTGTGCGCCAGCGCAAGAAGGCCAGGGCCAGCCCGATAATGAACAGCACCGCGAACGAGCCTGGATCGGCGTGCGCGACCCCGAAGATGAGCGCGCTGAAGACAATCGCCCAGCCCACAGGCATGCCGCGCCTTAATCCTTGAAAGACGAAGCCGCGGAAGAAGATTTCTTCACAAAACGGCGCAACGAAGACGGCGACTAACAACGTGGCGTACGTGGTCAAGGGCGCTTTTTTGCTCTCCGCGAGCAAAACCTGGTCGTTGGTTTGCAGGTTCAGGTGAAATGCCGTAATCAGGTATTGATAGATGTTGTTCACGGCTAAAATGGCGATAATGAGTACTACTATCCAGAAAAATGTGGCACCAACGGAAAATTTGCGGAAGCCGAGCGCCTTTAATGATAATCTGGCATGGCGAGCAATCCCGCGGAATACAGCATTGGCATAATAAAAAGGCGCTATCAGGAATGCCGCTTCGATAATGGTCGAGAAAATCAGGGTGATAATTGCTGCGACCAGGTCCTGTTGCGGCGTGAGAGTTCCCGTACTGGATGTTTTGCCTCCGCCTATACTATTGAGCAAGAAGGCTAATAGAATCCACGGGACCAGTGTAAGTAAAATGCCCGTAAACGTTTGTCGTATTGTCCACGGCGCCTGGTCTTTTTCAAGAGGGTCGGCCGGCTGTGGTTGTCCCGGCGGCATGTATGGTGCGTATGCCGGCAATTTGCTCAAGTTTTCTTTATCGCGCTCTGGTTCAATCAAGTCATTCTCCAATTGTTATGGCAGACGATCTGGCGCTGTTCATCATGCCCTATGATGCCATCTTTCATATCAAGGCTATTGTAACAAAGAAGGGAATAGTTTGCTATGCCCTGTTGTTGAAACTACAGAGTCTTCGAGAAGGTATGAAGGTAGTCACAGAGGACGTGGCTATCGCAAGAATATGGTATACTACGTACATCACTCACTTATCGCAAGGGAATGATTATCTACCAGGAAGGACGAATTGTTGGCAGGTACGATAGAAACAAATCCAGCCGAAAACTGCAACTGGCGCAAGCATAAAAATGGTTGTCCATTTTACCGCGAGCGATGGTTTCCAGGCAACGATGTGGCCGCGGGGGAGCCAATGTACCAGGTTTTCTGCATGAAGAATACCCCACCCGTTACGTTTGAGGAACAAGAGCGCTGTTTACGTAGCAAGACATCGTGCTGGCGCCTGGCAAATAAACGCCAGGCAAAGTCAGAAGAGCAATCTCCAAGCGAAGAAACCCCGTCTGCCGCTCGTTAGAGCAAAAAAGGGCCAGCAGCCGAAACCGCTGGCGTTCTTCTCCGCACAAAATCTACCGGTTGAGGCATCAAAGACTACTTTTGTATAGTGCTACCGCATCACCTGTATTCATATCCTCTGTTGCTGTAAAGAGATCAACAGATTTGCCGGAGCGGGTAACCTGTGGATTATCTAAAGCGCTTACCGCGTGTTCATAATCGATACCCGCTTCGAGCATGCGCCGCAATGTTAAAGGTGGTTGCGTATGCAGGTCTAAGCCCTTGATCTTGCCAAAGAAGTTCACAATCTCAAACATCCCCTCAAATGGCCCGGCAGAGAGATGAACCGAATTGTTGGCTATGGTTACTTCCTCGTAACCATACTCCTGGGCGTGAGCATAGAGAATGCCGCGAATTGATCCTGACGCTGCTTTCTCAGGGAAGGTTGCGCCTACCATTTCGTTTTTCAGCGCTGACCAATCGCTATTGGAATGCAGCAACATCAGGACGATTTTATGAGATGGGTTGGTAAAGTGCGAGAGTTGCTCGGGATGAAATCCATTGACGAGGATGATTTTTCTGCCCTCTTTTTCGACAGGCCGGACGTAAAAACCACTTCTGATCTTGGCCGATTTCCCGGCAAACCACAGGCTATCAAGGCTAGAGCCGGTCTCCTGTGGGTATTCTTTCAAGTACTCATGCCCGCCCAGGATATCATATCCATCGATGGACATATCCAGGGCATCCGCAATCCTCTTTTTATCGCCGGCGTTGAGAACGTTAGAAGCAGATCGAGATAGAACATTGATGAAACCATAATGCCTGTTCATGATCTCCATCTCATCAAGCACGCGCCCGCCCACGACGGTAATGCCCTCGATATGTGCATCGAAGGATTTGATTTTATCGAGTACGAGATCAACAATCTTTTCCGATTGATGCCTATCCGGTACCAAGAATATCTCAGGCTTTGTGAATAGTAATAATTCATTGCGCCATGAGCCCTCACCGATTCTTGCCGGCTGGAGCTCTTCTACTGTTTCGCAATGGAACGCCGTCTCGGTGATTTTCTGAGCTAAGTCCGAAGTTGAATGCACTGGTTGTCTCCTAAAACATATTATGAAAATTGGTTGAAAAAGGACATGATCAGAGATAAATATCCTTATGAAAAATGGTGAGCTTTAATATGCCGCGACCGCCCTTGAGAGTTGGCGGCAGGCCCTTGTTATTTCGAGGCGCACGCGGCCAAGGTTACTACTGGGCGAGGTGGTGACGACAAGAATAAGTTCGCCCACCTCCGCGAATTGTACTGTGCCGGTACTCGTCTCGATAATGACATGCCGTAGGTTGCCATTGTTTATCTGTGTCGTATAATCGGAGATGGAACCAAAGATGGCTGCCGACATTGCGCCCAACATTTCCTCATCATCACTGTGCAGCGCCCCGCTGACGATCAAACCATCCTTGCCGACCAGTATGGCGCCCGTGATCTCGTCCAGTTCGGTCAGCCGTTGAAGAATTGTTTCCACTTTGGCCCTCCTTTTGTGTTAGCTCTGCCCTCTTGCCTTTTTCGCCATCGTGAGCGCTTTGTTATAAGCCTCCATGGCCTGTAAATACTCTCCCTGTCGCATATAAGCATCGCCCAGTACACGATATCCGGCTGAGTATTTGGGGGCCAGTTTGAGCAATGCGCGCAGGTTGCTGACCACCTCGCCAATGAGTTCAGGGGCGTTGCGTATGATGATGCGATATTCATGCATAGCATCGTCATACGCACCTGCCAGTTGATATTGATAGCCTTTCAACAGGCGCTCTTTATTGCTCAACTCACCCTCTGGCATCTTGCTGCCGGTTCCGCGCTCTCCGCTACGCCCCTTAAGGGCAGGAGAGATATCGGCGCGCGCTCCCGACTTCTGCATCGGCTGCAGGCGGATCGCCGGTCGCTTCATCGTTGTCTCCAGTTCATCTTCGAGCAGCGAATCGGCACGATAGGCAGGTCTGAGTACGTTTTCTTCTGCTGAGGCGGTATTGGCGCTGGCAGCAGGTGCGAAAGCCTGTCCTGGCGCTGCTTCCACATCCGGCGCCGGCGTTGCTTGAAGCTTCTGCTCCTGGGCCGCGCCTGAAATGGGTTGAGAAAGAGTTTCCGTTTCGGCAGCCGGATGAGATTCTTGCGGTGTTTCAGCCTGGGCAGTTGGCTGGAGCGCCGGCTGCTGTTGCAGAGGTGGCGGTGAAATCATTGCATCGGCCAGTTGCTCATGGACTGTCTCGCGGGCTTCTGCCGCCCATAACGGCTCAACGGGCTGTGGCTGGTCACCGGCTGCAGGCCGTTCAGAAGTTGGTTCAGTGATCTCAAACGGTTGTGCCACCTCCTCACGTTCGCCGGCTGTGATTGGTGCATTCGCTTGATCTGATTGATAGGACGGCGCGAAATTGGCAAGTTGCGCCAGTGCCGATGAGAGCGAAGGCTCCTCCTGCCCAGGCTCCGGCGCGATAGCGGAAAGCATGCCGGGTTCCAATGGAACAAAGCCCTGGTTGTGCAGGTCACGCTCCAGGTTTTCCATAGTAGCGAGGTACTGCTTTTCCTCTTCAGAAAGAGCCTGGCTAACTGGTGCAGCCGGTTCCTCAGGTTCAGGCTGTGCCTCTGAGGCCGGTGTAGCACTCCATGGCTCTGGCAAGGATATATCGCGCGATTCAGGTACAGTAGCAATGGGTTCCTCTGCTGGTGGTTCGTCCAGAGTTGCGGCCCCCAGCGATTTCAGCCATTCGGGCCAGCTGGTATCGTCATCCTTGTCGTCAGATGAGAAGAAAATAGGCTCTTCTTTCTGCTTCGTTGGAGCCTCGGAGTATTGTTCCCATGGGGCTTGAGCGGCAAGGTCTGGTTCTGATTCTTGCCGGGTCGTAGATGCGTACTCTTCCTGCTCCTGAATGTTATCAGACTGAAGCGGAGATGACGGCGCCGGCTCACTAGAGTGGGTACGATCACCCCTTGTAAGCATGTCAAGCCAGACAGGAGGCGTTGGCAAATCGGTTCCCTGGATGTTAGACTGCCAGGTATCTGTAGCAGCCGGTTCGGCACGGTTGATAGGGCTGAGATTATCCCACGTACTGGCAGCTTCTGGGGGCGTCGAGGATTGCATTTGCTCTGCCTGGTACCATGGCTGCTGTTCGAGAATTGCTGGATCAAAGTCCTCATCGAATGCCTGTGGCTCTTGCCAGCTTTCCTCGCCAGTTTGATTCGGCTGTGCTGTATTCATATGGGCCGCGTTCATCGGGTTCCACTGGTCGGCATTTTGAATGTTGTTTCCCGACCAGGTGGCGAAAGAAGACGATCCTTGAATCGCCGGCATTTCTTGTTGAGGCATTGACAGCGTATCGAGTTCGCTCCAGCTTTCCATATTGTGCCAGTTGCGAGAGGAATCGGAAGCTGGAACAGGACTGATAGAGCCATTAGCCTCACTAGTATTGGCCACGGATGAGGCGACGACAGGAGCAGAGACTCCATTCGCTTCCGGCAAGACGATGGGTTCTTGTTTGAGCAACATCAGGAATGGATCGCGGGAGTGATTAGCGGCCAGCTCGCTAAAAAGGTTGGAGGCCATGTTCATCTCAGGATCAAGCTGCCTGGCCTGCTGTACCAGTGTTTTAGAACGCTCGAAGTTTTGTGGTGCGGTGACATGAGCAAGCAGCAGCAGGGCTTTGACACAGCCGGGTATTTCATCCAGAATTTGCGTAGCCAGCTGTTCTACCTGGTCATAGAGTCCCTCGCGCCAATATGCTTCGAGCAGGCCGGTGCGAGCGTCGAGGCGATTGGGCGAATTGGCAAGCACTGCCTCCCATTCCTGGATGGCCTGAACGAGAAGATCGCCACGCATATAGAGCCGCGCCAGCCCTGCGCGTGAGAACATAAACCCGGGCTGGCCGCTTTTGGTACTCAACTGGTTAAATTCCTGGCGAATTTGCGGGTTAGCGCGGCTCAGTTCGTATGCCTGCTGGTAGCAATCGAGAGCAGTTTCAACATCAGACATCCGCTCGCTCATTAAGGCGCGATCACAGTACACAATGACATTCTCTGGATCGTTGGTGAGAATCCAATCGAAGATCTGTTGCGCGTCCTCAAGATGTCCTTGCGCCATGTACACCTCACCAAGGAGGCGTTGCACTTCGAGTGCGTCGGGAAAATAGGTGAGAAGGTACTGGCACCTGCTCATGGCTTCATCAATATGTCCGGCGCTAATGGCATCTTCGGTCTTCTGCAAGTATTCGCGAAGCATTGTTTGTGCCATAAAATCGATCTCCTCTCAGTCCCCACCTTTCAGCAGTTGGGTAAGACGTTCTGCTCGTGGTAAATCGTCTGGCCCGATAAGAGCCAGGCGCCGCCATTCGGGAGCAAAACAGCTTTGCGCTATGCGTTGAATATCTTGTGGCGTTACGGCGTCGATGTACTCTACTGTTTCATCGATATCTATAACACGGCCGCGCAGGCATTCCTGACTTCCCAGCCAGGAGGCTACCTGTTGCGTGCCCTCTAATCCTAATACCATGTTCCCGCGTACATACGCCTTGATCCGTTCAAGTTCATCAACAGGAACCGGAGTCTCACACAGTTCTGTCAGTGCGTCTACAATGGCCTGAATAGCCGGCTCAACTTGCGATGGGTCTACCCCCGCGCTTACTACAAAGTTGCCGGTCTCATAGTAGCTGTTAAAATAGCTACCGATATCGTAGGCGAGTCCTTTCTCTTCACGAATATTCTGGAAGAGCCGCGAACTCATTCCATCCCCTAGAATAGCATTAATTAACAGAAAAGGATAATAGTCGCGAGAAGAATAGGCTATTCCTAATGTTCCAAGGCAGAGATTAACTTGCTCTGTTTCTTTTTGTATCATAGCAACAGGTATTGCATCCCCTGGTGGCAGGCTCTCCGCCCAGTGCCTATGATCGCGGGCTTGCCAGTCTCCAAAAAGCTCTTCCACCAGCTGAATAATGTGCGTGTGTTCGATATTTCCGGCCACGCTGATGATGAGAGAGTTGGGTCGATAGTATTCGTCGAGGTAAGCAAGCATTTGTTTGCGTGTGATCTTTTCGACCGTTTTCTCAAATCCAGCGTCATCGCGTCCCAGCGGCAGGCCCGGCCACATCGTTTCATCGATCAGCAAGTTCACCCATTCCTGCGGTTCGTCTCGCGTGGAACTGAGTTCTTCGAGAATGACTGCGCGCTCTTTCTCGATTTCAAGCGGGTCGAAGAGCGGCCTGCGCACCATATCCGCCAGGACGCGCATGACCGGCTCTACATGTTCGCCGGGTACGCGTGCGATATAGTTTGTCAATTCTTTCCCTGTACTGCCATTGAAAACGCCCCCTACGCCTTCAATCGCTTCTGAAATGAGCCGGGCGGTAGGATAATGCTGCGTGCCTTTGAAGAGCATATGCTCGATAAAGTGCGAGATTCCTGCTTGTTCATCTGACTCATAGCGAGAGCCTACGGTAAAAAAGAAAGCGATACTGGCAGAGCGCATACCCGGCATTGAAGCGGTCAGTAGGCGAAGTCCATTGGGTAGCGTTGTTCGCTGGTAGTTCATCAATACAAGATACTTCCTTGGTCAATAACCAGAATGAGCGAGACGCAATGTATGAACCTTTGTATTGCGTGATCAAAAATGTCTCGCAGTAGTATAGACGATTTCATGATGTATCGCAATGGGAGATGGGGACAAAAGTAGCCATTTTGGATGTTTGCTACGAGGGTTCCCTTATTTGAGGGTGACCATGAGGCGACCGCCAGGGTATGTATTGCTCCTGGCGGTCGCTCTGTTTTTTTGTCCCTTGATGGCTCTTATTAGAACAGGCCGATGTCGTTGGCCAGATCGCCAAGCCCACCAAGCAGTCCATCTCCCTCGTCGCGGCGTTCGTATCTATCCCGCTCGAAGTCGCGTTCTATTCCATGCATCAGCATTTCGCCGCCAATGATAGCGGCAGCACCGCCGAGGGCGCCCATGGCGTATTTCCCGCCATCTCCCTGCAACATACCGCCGAATCCCCCCTGTTGCCCTTGCATTGGTGTGTATGAGGGCGTTGGGACAATTCCTGCCAGGCTGGTGTGGCAACCGGGGCAGTTGGGAGTTCCAACCGGAGCCATTGCCATGCATGTTGGGCAGCGCAGCACCATCGGTTGCTGCCCAACCATGGGCTGTTGCTGGTAGCCTGCCTGACCATACTGTTGCTGGTACTGGGGGTTATATTGCGGTTGTCCATATTGTTGCTGGTACGGCTGTTGTTGGTAGGGTTGCTGTTGATAAGGCTGCTGCTGGTACGGTTGGTACTGTGGCTGGCCATATGGTTGGGAATAGGGCTGTGACTGCGGATATTGCCCGGTTTGCCCATAGGCGGTTTGGGGAGCAGGAGTGCCCGTGGCTATAGGGCTGCCACATCCCGCGCAGAACTTCACGCCAGGATTATTTTGTCGCCCGCAGTTCGTGCAAAAGGCGGGCGCCGGCGCTGCCGTCGCAACCTGTGTAGCCGGAGCATGCATACTCTGCCCACAATTCGTACAGAAAGCATTACTGGTTGGAACTTCTGTACCGCATGCGACGCAGGTCTGCGTGAGGGGTTGGGATTGAGATTGTGCGGTGGCAGTCGCGACCTGTGGACTCAATGATGAGCCGCAATGCATACAGAACGCGGCCCCCGCTTTCACCGTTCCACTACAGCGCGGGCAGGTGCTGGTTGCGGCGGTATTGCTCGCGCCCGTGCCGGCTCCTGTTGGCTGTACTGGTGTGCCGCATTCTGGACAAAACTTTTTACCGGTAACATCATGGCCGCAAGAAGTACAGGTTGCCATGGATTTCACCTTCCTTATGACTGAGAATAGACGCCTGTTTAGTCTGATTGCAGTGTAGCACAGTTTGGTCGATTCGTCGAGATAGATTGGTAACTTTTCGGAAATGAAAAAACACCAGGGCAGTATCCTGGTGTTTTTTTCGTCTGGGGAATGAGGCGATCACACGCACTCTCTCAAAGCAGCGTTCCCGCTAATACCGCGCAACTTCATGAGGGCTACCACCTCAAGCTGGCGCACACGTTCGCGGGAGATGCCCAGTTCTTTGCCAACCTCAAGCAAGGTGCGGCTGCGTCCATCGCCAATGCCATAGCGGAGAGTAATCACCGCACGTTCGCGGGGTGTAAGTAGCGCAAGTGCGCGATGTAGTTCTTCGCCGAGCAGGTGTTGCGAGGCGGTTTCTGCCGGGGCTGGAGCCGCGCTGTCTTCCAATGTATCGGCCAGGGAGTAGCGCGCCTCATCATCGACAGGCGCATCCAGTGAAACTGGCTGCTCAATGATACCAAGCAAATCAACAACTTCTTCCAGATTGATGTTGCATGCCTCTGCAATTTGCTCGGGCAACGGATCAAGGCCGTTCTCCTGTGATAGCTGGGCGGCAACCCGTCGTACTTTCCGCAGGCGTGTGGCTACGTGTTCTGGCAGGTGGATCAGGCGCGATTGTTCGCCTGCTGCGCGGCTGACTGCCTGGCGAATCCACCACGTGGCATAGGTGCCGAAATGGCAGCCGCGGCGGTAATCAAATTTCTCCGCGGCGCGCATGAGCCCCAGATTGCCCTCTTGAATAAGATCGATAAGTGGGACGCCCGTGCTGGTATAGCGGCGCGCGATGGCGATGACCAGGCGCAGGTTTGATTCGATCAGCTTGCGGCGCGCCATTTCATCACCGGCTGCGGCGCTACGAGCCAGTTCGATTTCCTCGGCGTGGGTGAGTAGACCCAGGCCACGAATATCGCGCAGGTAGCTCTGAAAAGCATCCTCAGAGCCTTGCGCTGTGCGAGTACTCGCCGACCGCGTGCGCCGTTCGCGTAAAGTTAGTTCTTCCAGTACTTCATTTTCACCAATATCATCAGTTTCATCAAGCAGCGTGTCTTCCATATCTTCTATAGAAGGATCTGCAACCAGAGGTTCAGTATCGCGCTTAGAAGTGGATGTAACCAGGAATGTATCCAGATGGGTTTCCAATTCTTGAGCGGTCGCAGGGAATACCGCGGGCGCAGCCAGTATAGAACTAAAAACATCGCTCGTAGGATCGACTATTGCCATAATTCCACGCTCCCTTCGGGAAACTTACCGACAAAATCAGCTGTCGGACTCCTCCGTGTGGCCTCGTGGTCAGCACTCACAGGCCGGAGAGCAAACTAGTGCTGAACGTGCGTTTATGCTTACCCTTTTCCTTCCTTTTCTTCTCTTATTGTATAGAGTAGGCCAGACCATAGCATCAGGTGATTACCCTAGATCAGATCAGGTTCTAACCGTATCTTACGAGATGGAAGCGGGTTCATAAAGTAATACGATACAGCATAATAAACAGTTTTGATCATGTAAAAGCCCAGATAAGGACTTGTTCTTAATACGCAAAAAAATGCCAAATCGTTACGTTGTACTGCTGATTTCAAAGTATCCAGGCAACGGGCTTGATAAGGGCATCTACTGGTATATCACGGCTATTACACATATATGAACTCATTTGACAGTGCGTTTGCCTACTTTCTGGACGTATGAGAATGATGACCATGAAAGTAATCAGGGGTATATCAAAGTCAATCAAGGCTCATCGGGATTGGGATTCTCATTATCGAAAGGGTCATGCACGCCATGCCCGCGATCATAAAAGAGTTGCAACGGCTCGGCCAGGTGATCTTGATAATTGGGGCGTTTATGCCATTCCTTCAGTCTGGCCGTTTCGGCATCCATGGAAAGGTTTACACGGTCATTCGTGACTGAAGTGATGGCGTCGTAGGGAATGTAGCGATCCGTAGGGAAAAAGTAACCTTTGTGTACGAGAAAAGAATCTTCGTACACTTTCGCGATATGACCAATATCCTGGTCATCGGAGGTATACACATGCATATGCTCGTGAATATCGTGCTGGTTCCAATTGGGCATAGCCTCTTAACCCACTTTCTGTGATGATTTGTTCTGATAGGTTCCACGTTTTTTTATAACCGAAAGTTTCAAGGTACTGCTGGTATGAGGCGTTCGGGGATATATAAAACTTCTTCGATTGATCTGAGTCATATACTGGAAATAGACATGTTTAGAAAAATCTTCATAGGTTAAGGCGGTTGTGGAGGTAAAACGTGGAAGATGTGCATATTCACCCAACGGCAGATGTTGCTCCCGGCGCCCGTATTGGGAAGGGAACACGTATCTGGAATCAAGCGCAGGTGTGCAATGGCGCGTGTATTGGTGCGGATTGCAATCTTGGCAAGAATGTCTACATTGATGTTGATGTGGTGATTGGCGAGCGCGTGAAAATTCAAAATAATGTCTCGGTCTATCATGGTGTGACCATCGAGGATGGAGTCTTCATCGGCCCGCATGCCTGCTTTACCAATGATAAGCTTCCTCGCGCTATTACTCCTGATGGCCTGCTCAAGGGACAGGATGATTGGGAGGTCGGGTTGATACGGGTGTGTACAGGCGCATCGATAGGGGCGGGTTCGATCATTTTACCAGGCGTCACTATCGGTGCATTTGCCATGATTGGCGCAGGCTCGGTCGTGACTCGTTCGGTTCCGGCGCACGCGCTTGTGTATGGCAATCCGGCCCGGCAGCATGGCTACGTGTGTCACTGCGGCCAGCGCCTGCTGGGCGTCGAACAAATCTCCTCAAATCTGGATGGTTTTTGCCTTTCTTGCGACAGGCATGTGAAGATACCCTTTCCTGAAAGATGAGGCGGGCGACCACAAAGGTGCGCCCCAACTGGTATATTCGAACACCTTTTGTTTGAAGGAAATCCCCGTAGGGACAGCGACTTTGCCTGTCCTGGTGCCCCGACGAGGACAGGCACGAGGCGCTGTCCCTACAGAGTGGATTGATAAAGGAACAAGCATATGATTCCAATTGCCCATCCTCTTCCCGGCGCTGAAGAGGAAGCAGCTATTTCGCATGTTTTAGCCTCGGGTCAGCTGGCGCAGGGAGAACAGGTTGCCGCATTCGAAAGGCGTTTTGCCGCGCTCTGCCAGGTGCAGGAGGCCGTAGCGGTTTCTTCGGGCACGGCCGCGCTTCATCTTTCCCTCTTAGCGCACGGCATTGGGGCCGGTGACGAGGTGATTACCACGCCTTTTAGTTTTGCCGCGACCGCTAATGTCATCTTGCTGGCTGGCGCAACCCCCGTATTTGTCGATATCGACCCCGAGACCTACAACATCGACCCGGCGCAGGTTCAGGCGGCAATCACACCGCGCACGAAGGCAATTCTACCCGTGCATCTCTACGGCCATCCTTGCGATATGGAGCGCCTGGAAGCGATTGCCGTGACTAATAACCTGCTGATTATCGAGGATGCGTGTCAGGCACACGCTGCGAGCATACATGGCAAGCCGGTTGGGAGCTATGGCACGGGTTGCTTCTCTTTCTATGCTACCAAAAATATGACGACAGGCGAAGGCGGCATGGTTACAACAAATGATCCCGTTATCGCCAATCGCGTGCGCCTGCTGCGCAACCATGGGCAGGCAGAACGCTATCGCCATGTAGCACAGGGCTACAATTTTCGCATGACCGAGATGCAGGCGGCATTGGGCCTGGCGCAACTTGAAAAGCTGGAACAATTTACGGAACGGCGTATCGCCAATGCCATGTTTTTGACGGAGTGCCTGAGTAAATTCGTCCAGGTACCGGTGGTCTATCCGGAATATCGTCACGTCTTTCACCAGTATACGATTCGGGTGCCGGAGGGCCAGGATCGCGATGAATGGGCCAGGAGATTGCAGGCACGCGGTGTCGGCACCGGAATACATTATCCCTGCCCGATTCATAAGCAACCATTTTACGCATCATCTCCTGGTTTATTTCGCGTATGGAGTCCCTTGAAGAGTGTTTCCGGGGTGCAATTGCCGGTTGCGGAAGTTGCCGCGCAACAGGTGCTATCGTTGCCCGTTCATCCGGCCTTGAAGATGGAAGAACTGAAGAAAATCGCGACGGAGGTTTTAGCGCTATGCGATTGAGGGTAGCGGTTGTGGGTGCCGGTTCAATGGGCATGAATCACCTGCGTGTGTTGCGGGATTTCAGCGATGAACAGGTACTATTGGTAGGTGTAGCGGAAGCGCACGAACCCACGCTGCGGCGCGCAACAGGGCGCTTCTATGTCGCAGGATATACCGATTATCGTGAAATGGTGGAAAAGACCCGTCCAGACCTGGTCGCGGTGGTTGTACCAACCCACCTGCACTATGAGGTTGCCTCTTTTATCCTGGACCGCGGTATCAATGTCTTCATCGAAAAGCCTATGACCGGTACTATCGAGGAAGCGTCGGCGCTAAATGAGCTTGCTCGCGTCCGTGGAGTGAAAATAGCGGTAGGACACATTGAACGCTTCAACCCGGCCATTATACAGCTAAAGCAGCGTCTTGCCGGTGGAGAACTGGGTCAAATCTTTCACCTGCACGCGCGCCGGCTTGGCCCATTTCCCCAGCGTATTCGCGATGTCGGAGTCACGCTTGACCTGGCAACGCACGACATCGATGTCATGCGCTACCTGGCCGATTCTGAGGTCGAGCGGGCCTACGCTGAAACGCAGCGGCGTGTCCACGACCGCCATGAGGATGCGATCCTCGGTATCTTGCGCTTTAGAAACGGGGCGATAGGGATGCTGGATGTCAACTGGCTGACCCCTACGAAAGTGCGCGAATTGAGTATTACCGGCGAGAAAGGCATGTATCTCGTCAACTACCTGATGCAGGACCTCTATTTTTATGAGAACGACTATTCTCCGGCCAACTGGGATACATTGCGCACCCTCAAAGGCGTGAGCGAGGGGACAATGACCCGCCTCAAGGTACAAAAAATGGAGCCGCTGCGCCTGGAATACGAAGATGTGTTTGCCGCGCTATGCAGCGATACACTGCCAACAGTTACCGGTGAGGATGGGCTTGCCGTATTGAAAGTTGCACTGCAACTTTCCGGCGCCTCACTCCCAGGGGTGGACGTAAAACAGCAAATCCATGCAACTGTGAAAGTGAATGCCGAATTATGATGAGCAGGATGGGTGAAGAGAGTAAGGGCGACCCGATTCAAACGGTGGCCGTAGTTGGGCTCGGCAAAATTGGCTTACCGCTTGCTGTGCAATATGCCATGCACGGACGAAAGGTGATTGGTTGCGATATTAATCCCGAGGTAGTTGCTACGGTCAACGCCGGGCGAACGCATATCCAGGAGGAAGCGGAACTTGCTTTTGAGGTTCCCAGGCTGGTACGGGAGGGCTTGCTCCGCGCAACGACGGACACTACGAATGCGGTTCGCCAGTCCCAGGTGGTCGTCATAATTGTGCCGGTAGTTGTTGATGCCTGGCACGAGATACATTTCGCTGCGATAGATGTGGCCACAGCTGCCATTGGAGCAGGTCTGCAACCCGGCTCGCTGGTGATCTACGAAACAACTTTGCCCGTGGGCACTACGGCTCGACGGTTTCGCCAGATGCTTGAAGGAGCTTCACGCCTCGAGGCGGGTAAAGATTTTTACCTTGCGTATAGCCCGGAACGGGTGGCATCCGGGCATATCTTCAGAGACCTGCGTATGTATCCAAAGGTAATCGGTGCTATCGACGAGAGTAGCCTGGCCGCGGCAGAGTCGTTTTATCGCTCTGTGCTGGATACAGAAATTATTACCATGGCTTCAACAGATGAGGCCGAGTTTGTGAAACTCATCGAGACAACCTACCGCGATGTCAATATCGCCCTGGCAAACGAGTTCGCTTGCTACGCCGATATGCAGGGGTTGAACGTGAACGCGGCTATAGCGGCTGCCAATACACAGCCGTATTCCCATATTCATACTCCTGGCATTGGCGTCGGCGGCCATTGCATTCCAGTCTATCCTTATTTTCTTTTCAATGGGGTTGAAAAGGCAGTTCTGCGAACGCTGGCCGGTGCCAGTTTGCCGGTGTTGCTTTTGCCACAGTATGCCCGCCAGGTCAATGACGCGATGGCGGAATATGCGGTGCGCAGAGTCGAAGATATCCTTGGATCATTGGTTGGATTGTCTGTCTTGATCCTGGGCGCGGCGTATCGAGGAAATGTGCGGGAGGCGGCGTACACCAGCGCAGGATTGATACGGGACGCGCTGGTAAGGCATGGGGCAACTGTCTATTTGGATGATCCCCTCTTCACTAAAGATGAATTACATGCGCTCGGATTTACCCCTTTTTGTGAAGGGCTTGAGGATGAGGTACGCGCTATTATTCTCCAGGCCGATCACCAGGCCTATCAATCGTTCGATTTTAGCCGCTTTACTCACTGTGAACTCTTGCTCGATGGAAGACGCGCCTTCTCTCGCGAGAACATTGAGTCCCAGGGATTGCGGTATCTGAGTATTGGAGATGGGTGCTACAGAAGAGCTAAATCATTAAAAAGCAATCATAGCTTCGTCTCCGCGATTTCACTTATCAGGAGGAGCGAATAGTGCGGGTAGCATCGATTGTGGGGGCGCGCCCGCAGTTTATAAAGCTTGCGCCGGTCAGTGCCGCGTTACGTCAATTACATGAGGAGATCATCATTCATACGGGGCAGCACTACGATTATCGCATGTCGGCCCAGTTTTTTGATGAGTTGGCAATACCGGTGCCTGACTATAACCTCGGAGTTGGCTCCGGTTCCCACGCTATACAGACCGCACGCATGCTTGAATCCCTCGAGCCGGTTCTAATGCAGGAACGTCCCGACCGGGTCATGGTCTATGGCGATACGAACTCTACACTCGCGGGTGCGTTAGTGGCGGCCAAACTGCATATTCCCATTGCGCATGTTGAAGCAGGGCTGCGCAGCCTTAACCGTGCTATGCCGGAGGAGGTCAATCGAGTTGTAACCGATCATCTTTCAGACCGGCTCTTTTGCCCGACCGAAACGGCCTGCATGCACCTGGAGAGCGAGGGTATTACGCAAGGTGTCGAGTTGGTGGGGGATGTGATGTACGATATGCTGCTGCGCGTACAGCCAGAACTGGAGGCCCGTACCCGGTCGCTTTTATCCACCTATGGTGTCTCGCCGCGAGGCTATCTCTTGCTCACGGTACACCGGCCCGTCAATACCGATGATCCTGAAGCCATGAGCAGTATTGCACAGGCGCTGAATAGACTGGATATGCCGGTTATTTTCCCCCTGCATCCACGCACGCGCAAGCTGATAAAGGAGTACGACATCAAGTGGGGGGACTATATCAGGTTTATCGAGCCGGTGGGGTATCTGGATATGCTGGCGCTCGAAAAGTCCGCGTTTCGTGTGCTTACGGATTCAGGCGGCGTGCAGAAGGAAGCATTTCTGCTGGGTGTGCCCTGTGTCACACTGCGTGAGGAGACGGAATGGATCGAGACGGTTGAAAGCGGGTGGAATATGCTGGCCGGTTGCAGGGTCGAGGCTATTTTGGAAGCGGTAAACAGACTAGAACCTGAGGCATGTGCCATCAATCCATTTGGTAAGGGGGATGCTGCGCTGCGTATAGCACGCGGTTTATAGCTACTATGAGGGATGTAGCGTCCTGGGAGGGAGAAGATGAGAGATGAGCTATATACTGTTTGTAACGCCATATTATCCGCCGGAGAAAACCCCGCCTGCTATACGCATTAGCGAAATGGCACAGCAACTGGTGACGAGGGGCCATCGCGTTACCATCTTAACTACTTTTCCTAACTTTCCATCAGGTGTTGTTCCGCTGGAATACCGGGGCCGCTTCATTCAACATGAAGCTCGTAATGGAGTGCGGATTGTGCGTGCCTGGAGCTACATCACACCAAACAAGGGATTTTTCCGGCGTATTCTGGGGCAGCTTTCATTTGGTTGTATCGCGCCCTTGCTTGGGTGGAAAGACGTTGGTCGTCCGGACCTGATCATTGCCGAATCTCCACCGCTCTTTGATGCTATCGCGGCGCGCCTGTTGGCATGGGGCAAGCGCTGCCCCTACATTTTTACCATTGCCGATCTCTGGCCCGAATCTGCTGTTCAGCTGGGTATGTTGCGGAATCGCGTGGCAATCAGGCTGGCCGAATGGTTGGAGTGGTCGACGTATCAGCGAGCCTGGCGAGTATGGGCGGTAACGCAAGGTATTCGCGATATACTTATCGAGCGCGGTCTTGCCCCCGAACGTGTTTTTCTCCTGACAAATGGCGTCGATATCAACAAATTTCGCCCGCTGTCTCGCGCGCAGGCACGTGCCGAACTCGGCTGGGATAATCGCTTTACCGTTCTCTATGCCGGGACGCATGGAGTGGCACAAGGGCTGAATACAGTACTCGAGGCGGCCCGGAGAATGCAGGACAATGCAGATGTGCGTTTCGTTTTCGCCGGTGATGGCGCTGAGAAAGCCTATTTGATGACTCAGGCCAGCATATGGCACCTGGAAAATGTCTCGTTTCTGGAGCCGCAGTCGCATGAGCGTATGCCATTACTTCTTGCGGCCGCAGATGTGTGCCTGGTGCCTCTACGCAGGATTCCTTTATTTGAGGGAGCGCTGCCGTCCAAGATATACGAAATTATGGCCTGCGCTCGCCCTATCCTGTTAGGCGTCGATGGAGAGGCCAGGCGGCTTGCGGAGCAGGAAGCTGGAGCAGCAATGTATGTGGAACCCGAAAATCCTGCTGCGCTGGTATCTGCGATTCTTTCCCTGCGCCAGAATCCAGAAATTGCCGGGATATTAGGTCGACGCGGGCGCGCATTTGTCGCGTCACGTTATGACCGGGCAAAGCTTTGCGAGACGCTGGAAGCACAAATTGAGGCATTGCCTGGCAGGAAGCAAGCAGCTATCGAGGCAGCGGAGCCGGTTTCCGCAGGCACCGGGACTCGGAGAGGTTAGCTGTGCAATGAAGTATTTAACTTTTTAGACACTTTTATACTGAAAACAGGTAACTATCTATCAGGAAGAAGGGGAAAGGGAAGGAGGTAAGATATGCTGCCCAATCTTCAAGAACACAACGCTCGCATGAATGAAATCATTGGCAATAAGCTTTCAATTGAATATAACCGTAACCTTCCGTATGGGGCAAGATCGGTTGTGCCACGCACCTCTTTTATGTATGCTTGCTGGCAGGTCGCGGTAGACTTTGCCTTTGGACTGCTTGGTGTTCTGCTACTCCTCTTGATTTTGCCGGTTATGGCGCTGCTCATTTACCTGGATTCGCCAGGCCCCATTTTTTACGGCCAGGAACGCCTGGGATATATGGGGAAGCCTTTTCGCATTTACAAGTTCCGTTCAATGCGTCCAGATGCTGAGAGCGATGGCAGGGCAATATGGGCCGCCAGGCATGATACGCGGATCACACGGGTTGGCAGGGTGCTACGTGCCACGCACCTGGACGAACTGCCACAGGCATTCAATATTCTACGCCGCGAGATGAGCCTGGTGGGGCCTCGTCCGGAGCGAGAAGAATTCGCGCGCGAAATGGAGATGCTTGATCCTGCCTATCATGATCGTTTGCTGGTCAAGCCTGGGTTAACGGGCTGGGCGCAGGTCAAATTCGGTTATGGGGAGGGAGATCATAGCGAATTATACAAGCTGCAATATGACCTGTACTATATCGCCCATCGTTCGTGCTGGTTCGATGTTGTCATTATTTTGAAAACACTAGTTGAGGTATTACGCTTTCATGGAAGATAAGAATCGCCCTACGATCAGGAATAAAGTAGGAACTTCCCTGATGAGTAGACGAAAGCCCCGCGGGGCTTTTTTACCATTTGCTATGCCGCATATTACTCAGGCGGAAATTGATGAAGTGGTCGATACGCTGCGTAATGGTTGGTTAACGACCGGGCCGAAGACAAAACGCTTTGAGCGCGAGTTCGCGCGGAAAGTGGACGCTCCTTATGCCATCGCGGTTAATTCTGCTACAGCCGCGCTGCATCTTGCCCTTGATGCGATTGGCCTGCAAGCTGGCGATGAGGTGATTGTGCCGGTCTATACCTTCACGGCCTGTGCGGAGGTGGTGTGCTACTTTCGCGCGCGTCCCGTGTTCGTAGATGTTGACCCTGTCACCTGTAATCTCGATCCTGCCAGGTTGGAGAGCTGCATCACGCCGCGCACGCGGGCAATCATCGTGGTACACCTGGCCGGTTTAGCGGCAGAGATGGATGAAATACTGGCTATCGCGCATAAAAATCATCTACCGGTCATCGAGGATGCCGCGCACGCTTTTCCTGCCAGCTATCGCGGGCGCAAGATTGGTTCGATAGGGGACTTTACCGCATTCAGCTTTTATGCGACGAAGCCCTTATCTACAGGCGAAGGGGGTATGCTTACTACAGCAAATCCTGCCTATGCGGAACATGCTGCCATGATGTCTCTTCATGGTATTAGCCATGACGCCTGGAAACGCTATAGCGCCGAGGGCTCCTGGTATTATGAAGTGCTGCGTGCTGGCTATAAATATAACATGACCGATGTCGCGGCTGCCATTGGGTTGCATCAGCTGGCGCGCAGTGAGTGGTTATGGGAAAGGCGACGGGCGATTGCGCATCGCTACACAGAGGCATTTTCGCGCTGGCCTGAGCTGGAAACCCCGCCTGAGCCGCAGCATATCCAGCATGCCTGGCATCTCTACCTGTTGCGCCTGAGGCCGGAGCGTCTTTCTATTTCACGCGACGAATTCATCCGGGAACTAACGAGGGCAAATATCGGGACAAGCGTTCATTTTATTCCTCTCCACCTGCATCCTTTCTATCGAGAGACGTACCGGCTAAGTCCCGACGACTTCCCCGTGGCTCTGGAAGCATACCGGCGCACTATCTCGCTACCTATTTATCCCGGTATGACTACCGGTGATATTGAGGATGTCATCGCAGCGGTGGAACGCGTCATTGAAGCACATGGAAAATAGTGAAAGGAGTGAGTGGTGGAAGGCATGTATAAGCAGAGAGGGGGAAGGGCTATACGGGGCCTGATAAAGACGATCATGCCGGGATTGTACTCGAAAGGAGTTTCTGGTGATAGGCGCTTACTCGATATGGATTTTGCCGATCTGTTGGAACGAGAAGTCATTGCTCTTCAATCGGGCGAGGCGAAAGCAGTTTTGAGGAAAAAAGTCATTCTGGTAACCGGGGCAGCGGGGTCAATTGGTTCAGAATTGTGCAAGCAATTGCTGGAGTATGAGCCAGAAATGTTGATTGCGCTTGATACCAATGAGACCGGACTTTTTGATCTCGCAAATAGCGTGCGTTCCTATGCCAATGGAGGGTTGTTATTTCCATTTATCGGCGATATAAAGGATTTTCTACGGATATCTCGCCTGTTTGCGCAAGCTCGCCCTCAGATCATTTTCCACGCGGCGGCTTATAAGCATGTGCCCTTGCTCGAACAATTTCCCGACCAGGCTGTGCAAACGAATGCCATTGCTACTTACCAGCTTTGCCAAACGGCACAGAAATATGGAGTGGAGCGCTTCACTTATATTTCGAGCGATAAGGCCGCGGCCCCTGTCAGCGTGCTGGGCGCATCAAAGCGTTTGGGAGAGGTCATTGTGCAGTCGTTCGCGCAATCGGCGAGCTACAATACGCAATTTTGTGCCGTGCGTTTTGGCAATGTGATTGGAAGCCGCGGAAGCGTGGTTCCTATTTTCGCGGGCCAGATCGAGTGCGGTGGGCCAGTAACTGTCACCGATCCAGAAGCCACTCGCTATTTCATGACCGTCGCCGAAGCCTGTGGCCTGGTAATTATGACCTCTGCTATAGCAGAACAGGGTGGGCTTTATATGCTGGATATGGGAGAGCCTGTTCGCATACTGGATCTCGCGAAAAAGATGATTCACCTGTGTGGTTTGCGCGAAGGACTGGATATCCCCATCATGTATACGGGTTTACGTCCCGGTGAGCGTCTTCACGAGACGTTAGTGGCGGCCAACGAAGAGCCTGTTCCCACGATTCATAGCAAAATCCTGAGAGTAGTTCATACCCATGAGCTGCCTGCGCTCTCGACGATTACGCAGTGGATGCAGACTCTGGAGAAGAGCCTGCAGAGCGAGAGCCTGGAGCAACTGCGCGAGCAGCTTTTTGAGATGGTGCAGGTTCATGAGTTGGTGACCACAAAATAAAAAAGCAGTGTCAATTCCTGTAGAAACGGTGGCACCCGGTAATGAGGAGTGAGAGAAATGACCTTTGCACAATATTGGGCGGTGATAACAAAGCGGTGGAAGTTGATTCTTTCCTGCTTCATAGTGGTAGGGCTGGGGACATTTATCGTCAGTAAGCTTATGACTCCCCTCTACCAATCATCCGTGCTTGTAGAGGTTGCTATCCAGACGGGTAGCAGCCAGGCCGATTACAATAGCTTGCTGGCGAGCGATCAGCTTGTTCAAACGGAGGCAGAGTTAGCGACCAGTGATTCCGTACTGCGTGAGGTTGCTACGCATTATCCTGGTTTAACGGAGCAACAACTCGCCGGCGAAGTAACATCAACAACAAAAATCAATACACAGCTTTTCGAGATCGATGTGCTGGATGCAAGTCCAAAGCGGGCCTCAGACCTGGCAAATGATGTTGCGCAGACCTTGATCAAGCAGCAGTTGCAGCTGGTGCAGCAAAACAACCACCTTGCACAGCAACAACTGCAGCAGGACCTGAATAATACGCAGCAAGAGATCGGCAATGTCTCCAATCAGATAGCAGCATTGCAGGCGCAGGGAGAAAACCACACCCGTATCGCTGCCCTGCAAGCCCAGCTCAGCGGGTTGCAACAACACTATAACCAGTGGGAAACCGCCCTGGCACAACTCGAGTTAACGCAGGCACAGGGTGGAGATTTCTTACGTATCGTTCAGCCCGCCCAACCGGCCACCAGGCCTGCGCAGCCAAATGTGCTTCTGAATAGCGCGGCAGGTCTGGTGGCCGGTTTATTCCTGGGTATATTGCTGGCGCTACTTTTTGAGAATCTGGACACCCGCGTGCATTCAACCGAGGAACTGGGCGAATTATTGGACTTGCCCGTACTTGCAACCATCTGGCGGGCTACAAGTAACAACCGGGAAGATGTGATTAATCCGACCGGCCACAATGCTAATAACGAGGCCTATCGTATCTTACGCACCAATATTGGTTTCTCAGGGATTGATAAACCGCTGCGTTCTTTGATAATCACCAGTGCGGTTCCCCGCGACGGTAAAAGCGTTGTTGCTGCCAACCTGGCGATTTTTATGGCAAAGGCCGGCAAGAATACGCTGCTTGTCGATGCAGACCTGCGTCTCCCTACTTTGCACGAGAAGTTTGATTTTCCAGGGGACAAAATGGGCTTGAGCAATGCTATTCTGGCCTTTAGTGCTGCCACAATCCCTCAATCTCCTCTACAGCAACATGCTGTTCCTGGTGGGCTTGCCAGGCAACAGGGTGTTGTTTCCATAGCCTCTCCGGCGCTTGATCCTTTTGTCCACTCTGTAGGTATTCCAAACCTGCGTTTTATGCCATCTGGTCCGCTTCCGCCCAATCCTTCGGAATTACTTGACTCGAAGGCTATGGACCGTCTCTTTAAGGCAATTGAGAATTACGGAGTTGAAGTGGTCATCTTTGATACCCCACCGATACTGGGTTTATCCGATGCCAGCATTCTGGCCTCAAAAGTAGATGGAGTACTGATCGTCGCGGATATCAATCGGGCCAATAAGAAGAATCTCAAGCAGGTGAAGGCTATTTTGATGCAGGCGGGCGCGCGTATTGTCGGCTGTGTTGCCAATAAGCAGCGCCAGGCCCGTCACGATAAATCTTACTCCTACTACTATTACTATCATGGTGATGAGCAAAAGCGTAATGGTCGGCAGAGCCAGGCTCCCCAGCTTTCTGAGGCTCCCACTTCACCCGTGAGTATTTTCGGCGTGGCCCACAAGCGATGAGGAGAGCCAGGAATGAATTTTCACAACCAGATGAGGCGCCCCAGTAGGGACAGCGGTTGGTCCCTGTCCCGGTCGGAGTACAAGGACAGGGACCAACCGCTGTCCCTACTGGGGCGCCAGTACGTGAGGAAAGGGAGATGGCAAGGTCCCAGAAAGCTGTATCTCCTGGCTTTAGTGCTTTTGTTGTTGGGCCTGCTGCTATCAGTACTGGGGGTCGCCGGAAATCAGATCTATCATTCGGACTATCAGCAGTATCTCTCTCTGGCGGAGGCGGGAATGCAACACCTGCGCTCGGCGGAAACTCTTTTAGAATCGCTGCCTCAGAAGCCTTTTGACGCCGGTACTATCAAATCCGCCCGGCAAGAATTTGCTGCCGCGCATACCTTGTTTGCTCAATTAGAGGGCGACCTGCAATCAATTCCGGGAGTAAGTACACTTATCCCCGTCTACGGGGTGCGCTTGAGTACGGCCTTACACCTGGCCTCTGCCGCGGCAGCGTTATCTCAAGCCGGGATGATCGGCTGTACAATCCTGGGCGTAGTCACGACAGCCTTTAGCGATCCATTGAACACAAAGGCGCATGGGTTGACGATGGCGAATTTGAGCCTGATAGATCGCGATTTTGAGCAGGTGAAAGCCTCTTTTGGCCAGGCGCTTGGCGAGGTGAGCCAGGTTCATCCCAACGACGTGCAGTTCATGTCACAAATCGCTGCCACATTTGCGACATTCCAGAGGAATGTACCCATGCTTAAGGCCTGGCTGGATGCGCTTGGGAATCTTCTCCCTGTGCTGCCCGCAATTTTGGGCATCAGCTCTCCGGCAAATTACTTGATCGAGGTGCTTGATTCGACCGAATTGAGGCCGGCGGGTGGTTTCATTGGCAACTATGGTATTGCCACGCTTTCCGGTGGGCGGCTGGCCTCTACCCACATCACCGACGTAGATTTGCTTGATAAGCCTTACGAAATGGCCGGGCATCGTATCGCTTACCCGCTATCATATACCTGGTTTCAGCATTACCTGGTTCCGTCTACCTGGAGTTTTCGCGACTCCAATCTCGACGCCGATTTCCCAACGGCTGCCAGGTATGGGGAAGCAACGTACAAACAGGAAGGTGGCAATATTGCTGTACAGGGCGTGATTGCCATTACCCCCGCGCTCATTCAAAAGGCGCTCGCTATCACCGGCCCGATCTACGTCCCCGAGTACAAAGAGATGGTTAGCGCCCAGAACCTTGTTGCCCTGATCCATTTTCACCAGCTTGGAGGAAGCGCCGCCGGCGAAGGAAGCGACCTGATTCCCTCGCCCGATGGACATTCATCGCTGCGCAAACGCTTTACAGAGTTATTAGCGGAGCATTTTTTTGCTCGTGTTCAGCAACTTTCCGCCAAAGCATTGCCGGAGTTCCTGCAGCTGATGGCGAATTCGTTGCGCACCAAAGATATTCAAATGTATTTCAACGCCGCCGGCGCGGAGCATATCCTGCAACTCCTGGGTGTGGATGGGACGATTCAATCGCCGCCGGGAGATCACCTGTTCATAGTAGATGCCAATATTTCACCCAATAAAGCGAACAGTTTTATTGTGACGACGGTGAATGACCAGGTGACTATTGATGCCCAGGGGAATGCGCATCACCGTACCAGCATCAGCTATGCCTGGACATTGCCGGGAAAAAACTATGGCTCTCCTACCTACCGCGACTATACGCGCGTCTATGCCCCATTGGATAGCATCTTAACTGACCAGCATGGCTGGCTGCCACAAGGAACCAGTAAAGCTTTTGGCAGCGAGGTCTGGGCCGGATTTTTTACCCTGGTCTATGGTCAGACCCGTATGATTACCCTGGTCTGGACCAGCCCTGGCGTGGCTAAAAAGGACCCGAACGGCTGGAACTATCAAGATTTATTACAACGGCAAGCCGGGACGCAGCGCCTGCTAAAAATGCAGCTAGTACTCCCGTCATGCAGCATCATCGCCGGCAAATCCGTGGGTTTCGTATCCGAGGACGGCCATATGGCTATACTGAGTGAAGCCTGGAATGAAGATATCAATGTAGGGCTTGATTATCAGGCCTGCGGATGACGAGGTCAGATTTGCGGCGATAAGTAAACTGTAAATTAGAAAGTGGGGTGGGGAAAGGGATCATGATCGATACGCACCTGCATATCTTGCCCGGCGTTGATGATGGGCCGGAGTCGTTGGAGGAAGCACTGGCGCTGGCACGCGTGCTGGTGCAGGAGGGTATCTCCGCCGCAATTGCGACCCCCCATTATAACGATGAGTTCCCGCGGCGCTCGGCTGCGGAAATTGCAGCCCGTGTCTATGATATGCAATACGCGCTGAATCGTAGCGGTATCCCATTACGTCTCTTTCCCGGTCACGAAGCGCTTATCAAGCCAGGATTGCTGGAAGATATCCAGGCTGGCCGGCTCGCGACGCTCAATGGCAGTCGCTACCTGCTGCTGGAATTGTGGAACAATGCATGGCTGCCTGAAACGGAGCGCGTGATTTTTGAGCTGCGAGCTGGCGGTATTGTGCCGGTAATTGCTCATCCCGAGCGCTATCGCGCTATCCAGCAGGACTCATCTCGTCTAGCTGCGTTACAGCGGCAGGGAGTGTTAGCCCAATTGACGGCCAGCAGTCTGATAGGTATGCAGGGACGAACGACGAGGCGCTGCGCCGAAATGCTTCTCAAGAAAGGGTTGATTCATTGTATCGCCAGCGACGCGCATGGGCTGCGGAAGCGAGTGCCCGGCGTTGCGCGGGGCTTGCAGTGCGCCGAGAAATTGCTTGACAGGTCTTCTATCTATCGCATGATAGAGGGCCAGCCGGCAGCAATTGTGAGTAACAGGTAATGTGGTTGTAGCGGTGTAGGGTTGCTTGCTAATATAACAGGCTCGATAGGAAATAGAGTGGTGTTGAAAAGCGGTATATTCGGGCAAAGAACTATAGGCGAAAAAGGAACAGGTCTATTATCTCCCTCTTCTATTTTTCCTCTGATGGGGCTGCTATTGGCGGTCGTATTGGCTGTTATACTGGGGAGAAGAGATGAGGCTACAGATGCGTTTATTGCCGGGGCTATTTTATTCGCGCTTGTGCTTATCCTACAACAGCATGAATTAGCTGTAGTGATGGTAATTGCCGTTCATCTCTACATAGACTGGTATCTGGGATACAATTTAGCCGCATTGGTCATGGAATTTCTGTTACTGGGCGCCCTCTTTTTAGCTCGAACAGCCAGGTACCACTGGACGGTTCCGCAAGGTCTATGGCTCTGGGGGCTATTGCTAGCAGTCAGTCTATTGCCCGCGACCCAGGGAATTACCCTTTCTGATGGTTTTTACTACTATTTCAATGTTATTTTTAATTCGTTCATGATATTCTGGATAGGATTAGTTCTCGCCAGAAATATTGCATCTGTTCGACGCTTTTTCGAGATATTTTCGGCCTTTTGTACACTGATGGCTATTCATACCATCATTCAGGCTACGACCGGTATATTTCTGCTTGCTTCATCGCGCTTTAACGCTTACCTGGCGCTGGTGTCAGATTATACACTGGCTTATTCGGATATCCAGCGCGCGGGATCATTTTTTGTGAACCCTGATTCGAGCGGCAGTTTCTTTGGCATCGTAATCTTTGTTCCCCTTTGCCTCTTTTTTTGCAGTCGTTCTTTGCCCAGGAAACTCTTCTACCTTGCCGAATTGCTGCTGATGTTAGTAGCATTGCTTTTCACGTATAGTACCGGCGGGTGGGTGGCAGCAGCAGCTGGTTTCCTGGTTTTTATGCTATTTGTTGGTCATAACCGCTACCGTTTGCTACTGCCATTTTTCTTTGTCCTCATTATCTTTGCATTAATAACTTTTTTCCCTGAGCAAATCAACCTGCAAATCCAGCATGCGCTTACTCCGAGCGAGGCCTCGTTACGCGAAGCCGCATGGCAGACGGGAATACAAGTCATCCGTGCCTTTCCTTTAACGGGTATAGGCCTGGGTCGTTATGACTATATTGTGAGAGCAGACCCCTATCGAGTACCACAACAATACCGGCCTCTGGCCCATCCGCATAATTCGTATATCGAACTCGCGGCTTTAGGTGGTGTGCCAATCCTACTCATTTTTATGGCGCTGCTTGCATTTACATTCTGGCTGGGAGTTCGCAACTGGCACCGGATAAAGGGGCAGGCAAGTTCGTTATATGCCGGCGGCCTGGCTCTTGTAGTTGCTTTAAGCGTTAATAGCATGTTCATTCCCGGATGGACTCTCCCACCCCTGGTGGTGATAGGCTGGTTGATTCTTGGTATCATCTCTTCTCCTTTGCCTTTCAAAAATCAGGCTGTCGAAACGGAGAAGAAGAATACGTAGTCGATGAGAAGAGTCTTTATTCCCATGAGTAGATGGACTGGCAAAATAGAAACGAAGCTCCGACTCACAGAGGCCCGGAATAACGCTATATTAGCTCAATATCCTGTTGACTTAGCGCCTCTAATGCAGGACAAAAAGGATACTTCAGGCTTTAGCAGAGAAAAAAGGAGCATTCATCCTGTTGAGTGTCATCCAACCATTGTCGCACAACATGCCCTGGTTCATTGGAACCAATACATTACAAATGCTGCTGAATCGCAATGTAGCAAGTTCCTGGTAAGCGCAAACTGGCTTATTGAGAACGAGCGGCGCATTGGTAAGGATGCTGGCGGATGGCCGATCTCTTTTCCGCATCCTACGCTTCCTGGTGGAGATTCCTGGCTGTCAGCGTCAGCACAGGGAACTGCAATCTCTGTTCTCCTGCGCGCCTATCAGCTTACTCAAAAAGAAGAATTCTTTGAGTGCGCGCAACGTGTAGCTCGTACTTTCGAGCGAGATATACTTGATGGTGGAGTAAGTGTCCCAATAGGTAAAGAAGGCGTCTTTTTCGAAGAGGTGGCCATTTATCCTGCGTCACACTCCCTGAGCGGTTTCATCTTTGGACTGCTGGGACTCTATGAGTATGTGGCAGTCACAGGAGACGTTGAAGTTGAGAAGCTGATTGCACGGGGCCTCGCGACGATGCACGGCCTTATCGCTGAATTTGATGCTGGTTTCTGGACGCGGTTTGATCTGCTCCACCGTGATCTTGCGACACCGGCGCAGCTGGTCTTGCAGGTTGAACTGCTTGCGGCTCTTGCCAGGCTTTCTGGTTGCGATCATTGCTTGCGGCTGGTTGCACGTTGGCGTCGGTACCAGCATCAATTCGGCTCTCGCCTGCGTTACCAGCTTGTAAGTTATTGTCGCCTCTATAGTCGTGCAATTTGGGGAAGAGTACGCGATGCTCTTTTCCCCGAAGCTCAAACTTCGTCTATCCTGCGTGTTTGTGTGCCGGTTACTGCAATGCCCGTTATGGGTGGCATGCATAGTGTCCTGGCAAAGATAGCGCGGGTGACCTCCGATATCTGGCGCATGGAGTACCTGGCGCAGGCTGTGGGACCAAATCCTGATGGCCTGGTTATCCATAAGTTCGGTACAGCGAAGATGGCTCCCTGGCAGTTTCCTGCTGTCTGGCTCTATTCGCTCGCGGCGGCTCGAAAGTTATGTTCGCTTATGGCTCATGGCGCCCGTTACGATCTTATTTTGACGCAGGATGGTGTCTTCACTTCTGCTTTTACTGCGCTTCTGGGCAGATTAGCCGGTGTGAGGATAGTATGCATCGACCATGGCAACCTGAGATTGCTCAACAGCCCTGTTTATCGCGCCGAGCGCCTGCAAACGCTGTCTGAGATGCGATGGCCCTCGCGGTTGCTGAGGCGCATCTTGTTTAAGTGCTACTGGCCTTCGCTTTCCATCCTTGCGTGGCTTTCCGCTCGTTTTGTCGATCATTATTTCATTCCAGGCGTTCCTGGTGATGGGACGGAAGACGTACTCGCGCAACTTGGCGTGCAGCAAAGTAGGATTACGCGCTTCGCGAATATGATAGACGTGGATCGCCATGTCATTCCCGATGAAGTGGCGCGGGTACGTTCACGTGAGGCATACGGCATTGCCGGGAACGCTATCGTTATCGCTATGATCTGTCGCCTCGCTCCTGAGAAAGGAATAGACACCGCGCTGGAAGCAATAAGCCTGGCGCTTTCCTCGCTTACTCCAGAATTGCGAGGGCGAGTTCGCATGATAATCGCGGGCGATGGGCCGCTGCGGGCAGAGGTTGAGGAGGATATCCGCGGACGGCAGCTTGAGCAGGTATGTTTGCTGTGGGGCCAGGCTTCGCAAGCAGATGTCATTTCGCTGCTTGGTATAAGTGACATATTCCTGTATACGAGTAGACGGGGAGCAGGCTATCCTATGGCGATTCTAGAGGCAATGGCATCTGAATGCGCAGTCATTGCCACAAATGATCCCCTGGCCAACGAATATATGCTGGCAGAGGGGCGTGGCATCATCGTGCCTATAGACGATGCGAGAGCGGTAAGCGATGCTCTTGTATCGCTGATACATAATGGGCAATTGTGCCGCCTGATGGGGAGCAGGGCCAGAAGCTATGTGGCGGCTTACCATAGCGCCATAACATTGAGGCGATCCTTACTGCGCGTAACCCATTGGTCGTCATTGGATGAGTCTTTGCAGCTTGAAAGCGTTGAGAGACAATGAATGTATCAGGGGACGAGTACAGCCGGGAGAATGTCACCGGTACTTACGCTTTCGAGGATGACTACGTTGACCAGTTACCTACGCTGCCGGTTCCTGTATTCGGAATGGAGCAAATCCCATCACAACTGAATGTTAGATTAACGAACGAAAACGCACACCGGCATGGGTATGGGACTCAGGATAGTTTGCCTTTCTATGATATGCAAACCTGGTATTTGCCGGTCGTCCATGCAAAACATATCCCCAGAGCTAAGATAGATGTTCAGGCAGCCGGCGCCTCCGATGTGGATAGCTATATCCTGCTTATACGCAACCTGGTGAAGAGTTCGGGTGTTTATGCCTTATCTGCGATTGCCGGTCCGTTAATTTCCCTGGCCCTTGCGCCATTTTTGACGCACTCGCTCTCGCCTACTGATTATGGTATTCTTACCATCCTTAGCACTGCCATCTCTCTTGGTGCGGGCATCACACAAATGGGTCTTGCAACGGCATTTTTCCGTGCCTACAACTATGACTATACATCTCCCGGTGATCGACGCTATGTTCTCGCGACCACCACTCTATTGCTCTGCCTTATCTCAATTCCGGTCGCCATTGGAGCCGCAATCGGCTCTTCCTACCTGGCGGATCTCTTACTGGGGAGTTCAGTGCCTGGGAGTCTTATCGTCATAGCAGCGGGTGTATTAGTCGTACAAAATCTATCCGTTCCGGGTTTCGCCTGGCTGCGCGCGGAAAGTCGCGCGCTTTTCTATTCTTTGTTGTCGGTCAGCAATGTGCTTATCACCTTGATAGCCAACCTGGTCCTGGTAGGCGTGTTTCATTGGGGTATCACGGGATCGCTGATTGCTATGGGCCTTGGATATAGCGGCACAGTACTCTGCACGATGCCGTTTATCCTGCTGCATGCGGGTGCCAGGATACGTATTGATATCGCGCGGAGCATGCTATCATTTGGAGCGCCGCTTGTTCTCAATGTGATTTCCTACTGGGTGCTGCAGGTGCTTGATCGCTACCTGCTGAGTCGCTTTGGCTCGCTCGCCCAGACTGCCATGTACGCGGTAGTTTATACGCTGGGGTCGGCCCTGTCTGTGGTAGTCATCGCGCCTTTCACACTGGCCTGGCCTACGGCGATGTTTGCGATTGCTAAGCGTGACGATGCGTCTCAAGCCTTCCGGCTCTTATTTCGCTGGCTGTGTATCGTGCTGCTCTTCTCCGCGTTTGGCCTGTCGCTTGCCGGCCAGGTACTGTTGGACTGGCTCTTCCCGCCGGCTTACCATGCAGAAGCGCTGATTATTCCTGTCGTCGCCGTCTCAATTGCGTTCTATGGCGTCTATTTCATCTTCATGATAGGAGCAAACATTACGCGTAAAACCTGGTTAGGCGGCGTGTTTGTGACCATTGCGGCCATCGTCAATACCGCCCTTAACCTGGTTCTCATTCCACAGGATGGCGCGATGGGAGCTGCTCTTGCAACCTTAGTCGCATACGCTGTACTTGCCGCGATAGCCTATGTAGTGAACCAGCGCATCTATCCTATCCCTTTTGAGATTGATATCTTCATTGCTGCTCTGCTGGTTGGCGCTGTCCTCTATCTCGGCAGTGAATTCCTGGTAGGATTTCGGGTAACAGAAAGCTCCCTGGGTATCTTCGCAATAGCAGTTGGCCTTTATACAGGTATCCTGATACTGCTGGGGAAACTTCCATACCGGCACGTACCAGGACGAAACGGATAAGGCATTATTGTTTACCGATCAGCTTTAGAACGTGGAGGAGGTTAAAACGTATGACATCTGCAAGAGTAGAAACATGGTGGCATAAGAGCGCCAGGTGGTTAGCGACAAGTACTTTGAGAGTCCTGCCTATACCACCAGCGCAGAAGTGGCGACTGGCAGGCGTCATTGCTGACAGGCTAGAATCCCCGGCCAGTCCATCGAAGGTGGTATGGATGGCAAGTGGTTTCAAGATGCTGTTGGACCTGGGCAAGCCATATGAGCGACGGAGCTATTACACAGGCGTATATGATGCTCATCTCACACGCCTGTGTAAGCTGCTCTTGCGTCCTGGAGATACCGTGATAGATGGAGGAGCGAACATTGGGTATATGTCGTTATTGGCAGCCAAGTGCATTGGCAGATATGGCTGCGTCCACGCTTTTGAACCTGTTCCGCCGACATTTGAGATTCTCAAGCAGAATATACAATTGAATGGCTGCTCTAACATTCGCGCTAATCCCCTGGCGCTTGCACAGAAGGTGGGAGCGTTATGTTTTGCCTTGCCTGTTGATGCTGGCACCGGTAAAACACTCGACCGGCTTGCGACGCTGGCACAACTGCGGGACGGCTCGCGATTTGAAGTCCCTGCCTGCCCATTAGATGAGTATGTGGCATCATCGGGCATTACGTCGATCAGGCTTCTCAAGCTGGACCTGGAAGGAGGTGAGGTAGCCGCGATTGATGGGATGCGGCAATTGCTAAGTGAGCAGCGTATTTCGTATCTCATCAGCGAGTTCAATCCACCTTTGCTCGATCAACTGGGTATTCCTCATTCTGCCCTACAAGAGACTTTGCGGAACTATGGCTACAGTTGTTACCGCATTCACTACTACGTCGGATTCGCGCGCCTGGAATATCTGCAACTACTAGATACTTCCTGTGAGAATGTACCTGGTGAATTTGGTGACTATCTCTTTGTTGCTCCAGGACTACCTGTTCCTGGCAAGAAGCGATAATTGTAGTTAGAAGAAGATGAGTTTAACATAGCCGGACTATGCATTGTCGTTTTGCGTGGAAGCATCCATGCCGGGGAAAACTGCTGTTTAACCCGGTATCTTAAAGCAGCAGTGTATTCCCTGGGCCTTTTCAAATGAAATGCTGTGAAGATAAAAAGATAGGGGAATTGATAATGACGGAGAGAAATTCTTCAGCCTGTGATCGCTGTTTCCTGCCTGTAGAAAGGGGAAAAGCTTGCGTATTCTTTATATTCATAACATCAACCGGGTAGCTGAGACCTATAGTAAAATGCTGGCTCAGCACGGTCACCCGGTAGATCTCTATGAACCCAACCTTGTGGGGGGAGCTGCACCCCTGCCGGTAAAACTTGCACTCATGCCTGCGCGTGTTATCAGCCTGCGGAACATTGTAAGCAAACTGAACTCGAACTATTTTGATCTCGTGCATATTCACTGGGCCACATATGGCGCGCTTGGCCTGGTGAGCCGCGTCCCCTATGTTGTTGAATGCCACGGGGATGATGTGCGAAATCGCTTGAAGAACCCTTTCTTCCGCCCATTATTAAGTCCCATTTTGCGCAGAGCTGGGGCTGTGTTGTGCATTACGCCTGATTTACTCCCTATTGTGCGGGCCATTCGCCCTGATGCTATCTTCTTACCCGCTCCTATCGATACAGAGCAATTCGCACCTCTAGAGAAAAAAGAGGATCATCCCTGGTGCATCTTGCTATTTGCTCGCCTGGACCCTGACAAAGGTACTGATATTGCCATACAGGGTATTGAGTGCTTCGTTGAGCGTCATCCAGGTGTTCGCGTACAGCTACTGGACTGGGGACTACTTAAAAGCAGGTACAAACGCCTGTATGGAGACCGTTTTGAGTTTGTTCCACCGGTCGCGTCACAGGAAGTGCAGCAATTGATCTGCTCGGCAGACGTTGTTGTTGGCCAGTTCGCACTGGGCGCGATAGGGCTGTCGGAGTTACAGGCCATGAGTTGCGCCAGGCCGGTCATTGCCTCGTTTCGCTACACATCGGCCTACTCGTCTCCGCCCCCACTATGCCAGGCTCAAACGCCCGGGGAAGTGGATCGGCAACTTGAGAACCTTTTCCAGCACCCGGAGGAGGCTTCAGCAATCGGCCAACGCGCGCGCGCGTGGATCATAGAACATCATGAAAGGCGCATCCTTGCGGCCAGGCTGGAAAAACTTTATCAGACCATCATATAGGTCTCCACTTTTATACAGTCGTGTAGGAGTAAAGGTTACTGCCAGAGGCAAAGTAGATCGTTGGGCCGATCATGGCAAAGCCTGCCGTAATCGTAACACTGGACGGTATCAATGTCACCTGATTCGTATTTTGCAAGCTGATACTGAAGACCCCTTGAGACGATAATCCCCAGATTTTTCCGTTGTAAATAGCCGCGCTGTTGTAAATAGGACTTGAGAAGGGGAGCTTACTGCCATTGTTGATAAATGTCCCGGTGGCAGGATTAAAAATAAAGAGGTAGTTCCCGCTGCTGTTTGTCGCTATACCATAGACATAGCCATTGGCCGGGTTGACAAGCAGGTTGGTGATTGTATTCGGGTTGCTTACGCCTGGTATAAAGTAGCGGTGAATAACAGTATTGTTTGTCACGTCCCAGCTGAATAGTTGTGCAGAGGAGGTTGAGGGATTTGTGCCACCTCCGCCGTAGATGGTTGTGCCACCGATGACGCAATAGCTTCCACCACTATTGAGGCAGTTTCCCCTGGTGGTTGTCAGAGAAACAACACCCTGATTCTGGATTGGGAAGTACTCCTGGATATCGTTATTATTGAGTGTGTTCCAGGTGACGAGGGGGCCGCTCAGCTTGCCATATGAGGCAATAGCGCCTATGTAGAGGTGATTATTTGCTGCCCCTATCATCGCTTCAGGTCGGAGGTCGCTCTGAAAGTTGTTGCTTGAGATAACGGCGGGATTTGTGCTTCCATTAAAAGGTTTTGAGGGGTCGTAAATTTCCAGGGATGGTGAGGTGTAAGACGCCACATAGAAGAGATTATTATAGGCCAGTTGCGCGTATGGCTCTCCATTTCCTATCTGTCCATTCATTACCACTCCTGCCGTGGGATTGGCAGGATTAAAGTTGAAGAAATCATATGGCAATACTGTTCCTCCGTAAACCTTACCATCCGGTCCTGCCGCGAAACGGAAGATAGAGAGATTCCTCCCCGTGTAGGTGTACGGAAAGATGCTGGTACCCTTACCTGGATGGATGACGGTTATTTGTGAAGTGCTTACAGAGATGGTACCACCATCGTTTAAGATATTTGTTGCTGCCGGGGGAACATAGGAGTTGATTTGCGTATAGTCTCCCTCACTGAGTTTGTAGTATTGGCAAGGAGAAGTTCCGCATACCTCCGCGTGAATAGCGCTGTCCAGGCCCAGATAGACCCAGGCTATACCGGCGCTTGAGGCAGTAATAAGCGGCGTGATGCTATTCGTAGCAACATTATAGGCAATAACCCGGCTTGATACAGAACCAAGGCCGACATAGATGTAAGGCGAGTTCGGATCCGGGTCTGCAATACAGAACCTGGCATACTGTTCCTGGTAAGCAGGATCCATTGACCCAAGATTCAGCAATTGCGGATAGGGATCGAGCGGGTCGTAGCTGATGAGATCGGCTGATGGATAGGTACATCCATACACTTTGTGGTTGTAGGGACTGGTTGTGACCTGCCAGATATAGCTTTGTGCTGCTCCACTTTTGGGATCGCGAGGAGCCTGGCCGATGTCAATCAATTTTCCCTGCGTGATGTCGAACTTTAACACGTGAGCGTTTGGCAAGCTGCCCAGATACATATTATGGTCTGCTCCAACGGTCAGCGCCCACGCAGCTTCTTCACTACTAACCGGTGATGGGTAGACCCTGTCCTGGCCCGTATTGGGATCAATGGCGACGAGGTCCATTGTGCCATTGATATAGGTATAGGTAACATAATACAACTGGTGAGATGCTGACTGGCCCGGACCTACCATACTGTTCTGTATAGCTCCCTGACCCTGTGCATGACCAAGATACTGGTATCCTGCCGTTTGAGGACGCTCCAGGGAAGAAGCTGTCACATTGAACGTGGGAAGTATCGTATTTGCTGGTAGAGCGAAAACGGCCTGAGGTAGCGAACTGGCGCAACAGAAGAGTATCAAGAGGAAGAGAATTTTTGACTGAAAAGACAGATTCCATTTCTTGTCAGGCATGATCTGGCCACCTCGATCAAAAAGAGATTACTGTGAGACGCCCTGGCTGTACCCCCATTAGCTTGCTCTTTCCAGGAGCTTTATTACATGTAACACGAATTTTCAGGTAAATCAATGCATGTTTTTATCGAAAGATGTGAATATGGTTAATTTTTGAGAATCTATGGAGAGAGAAAAGAGAACGGGTGATCTTTTATCCCCTGAAAATGTGAAGGATATCCATGGTGTGACGAATGAAGCCGGAAAAATTCCGGTGACAGCGAGAGGCAGCGAATTTCACCTGTCACTTTCTGCCAGGCGATTTTCTTTGCGTCATAGAGCGGTTAACATAAACCAACCTGAAGGTGAAGAAACTGCTACCCGAAAGCGCTTGCGCCATGCCCATTTCCGGCGCTTCTCTGTTGTGTTAGTCGAGGCTAATGACACAAAGAAGGTGGGTATTGAGGAATTTTAGCTGCTCCAGCATATTTGCCAGCCAGTAAGCTCGCGGTGCGATTATCCGTGCGATTGGGGGAGCCAGCGTCAGCCGCCGGAACGTATAGCTGGCTCCCGGTCGATTGAACAACTGTAAAATACGCCGGCGCGAGAAGCCTCTCACTGCCGGGTTGCGTGGATTGGAATAGGCAAAATCGTAGCAAAGGATGAGGCCACCTGGTTTAAGGACGCGCCAGACCTCGCCGGCAATTTTCTCGCAAAGCTCGTCATTGAGGATGGAACTGAACACGACAAAAAGCGTGACCAGGTCAAAACTTGCGTCAGGATAAGGTAACTGGTGAGCGCTGCCTGCTCGCCAATCGATGGCTGGATTCAGGCTGCGCGCCATCTCGATTCGCTCGTTCAGCAGATCAATCCCTGAAAGATTACCTGGCTTAGCTCCATATGCTGTAAAACGTTGTAGCTGCATACCCATGCCACAACCAATATCCAGTATCTTTTTGTCACCGAGATCATTAAATGCGTGCCGTTTGAGCAATGCCAGCAGGCGCCGCTCAAGGCTATGCGACTGGAGAAGAGCGGCCTCGTTAAAAAGGCTGTAGCGGCCGCTCAATTCGGCGCTGCTTGCCCGGCGTTGATATTCTACCCGTATGCGTTTGATCTCTTGTGCTACATCTGTATGCCTCTGCTGGTCATACGTTCCCGTCATTCTTTTACTCCAAATAGCTCTATCCAACGATCAAAAACAAAGAGACGGAACAGCGCCTGTCCTTGTTCATCCTGCCTGCCATCAAGTCGCCATGTCGTATCCGCCAGCCGCTGAGCATCCGCTCGTTCGATATACTGCCAGAGCGGTCGATCTTGTCGCAGCCAGTTTTCCAGCGCTGGACGTAATGGACCGCACAGCCAGCTGTCCTGGGGAACTTCGAAACCAAATTTTGAGCGTCGCAGGCGGATCTTTTCTGGAAGGATGCTGTTCAGTCCGAGACGAAGCGGCCACTTTGTCCAGCCATGATGATAGAGCGCCGCGGGCGCGAATGAAAGGCACAGCTCAATCAATTCGTGATCCAGAAAAGGATATCTGCCTTCAACAGAGAAGGCCATGGAATTGCGATCATCCCATTTAAGCAGGCGAGGCAGGTAGAGTGAGCGGATCTCCTCCACGCGCAATTGCTGCTCAGTCAGCGCGAGCACTTTCCGCAAGATAGTAGACGTATTTTCCATGCGATTATGCTGCTTGCGTAGGCGCACAAGTCCGGTCGGCTTTCTGCGCGCTAAATAGCGTCGCAGCATAACCGGTATTTGAGTCAACAACGTGCGATTGCCCTTCCCTATGCCAGCTCCCAGGATATGCTCGAGCAGGGGAAAAATTGCGGCATTTCTGGCAAGCTCGCGCAAGTAGAGAAAGTAGGACTGCCAGTAACCGGAGAGAATTTCGTCACAGCCTTGCCCATTCAAGGTCACCGGAACCCCGGCTTCTCTGGTCAGGCGCGCGATACAGTATCCGGCATAGATTGAAAGGCTACCCACCGGCTCATCGTGAATACGCAGAAAAGCATCCATCTCTTGAAGGAACGTCATAGGGGCCGGTGTAATGTAATGCGGTACTGCATGGATAGCGGCGACAATGGCCTCCACATATTCCCGTTCATCGCTGGCATCGCCGGGGAAAGTGGATGTGAATGTATGGAGTGGAGCGCGATGATCGCTCAATTTGTTTACCAGCATGGCAATCGAACTGGAATCCAGCCCTCCACTCAATGCACAACCAACGGGTACATCACTGCGTAGATGTAGGGAGATACTTTCCTGCAATTTTGCCGCAAATAAGTTACCTGCTTCCGCCGCATTGGTGATCGAGGCCTGAATGTACTCAGGATGCCAGTAGCCGGTGGGAGGAGCTGGTAGTAGTGTCTCGAGTGGAATGGTAAGCCAGGTTCCTGCGGGGATAGGCTGTACATCACGGAAAAAGCTCTTATCCGCGTCCTCGTATCCTGTTCGAAGATACTCATCTACGACTTCGTGATTGACACGTGCAGTAAAGCCAGGTACGTACAGAAATTGCTTGATTTCGGAGGCAAGCGCAATGATGCTATTCCCTTGCCACATGTAAAGCGGCTTAATTCCAAGGCGATCACGGCAGACAATGACCTCATTGCGCTGACAATCTACTATCACCAATCCCCACATACCGCGAAAGCGCCGGAAGCAATCGGTACCCCACTCCGCGTATGCGCCGAGTAGCACCTCTGTATCTGTTGACGAGCGGAAGCGATATCCCAGCTTTTCGAGTTCAAAGCGGATTTCGATGAAGTTGTAGACTTCGCCATTGTAAACGCACCAGAAGCGGTCGCGATAGGCCATAGGCATATGACCTGCCGGACTTATATCCAGTATCGAGAGGCGGCGAGAACTGAGGGCTACGCGCCAGCTAGATTCTGTTTCACGCGTAGACTGCCATTTCCCGTTAGAATCAGAGGAGAGAATCAGGGTTCCTTCATCGTCTGGGCCTCGATGACTGATACTCGCGGCCATACGTTCCAGTGTGCCCGGTGGAATATATATCTCACTATTTTTAAGGATAGCTGCTATTCCGCACATACATGGCCAACCTCCCAACCCTCGATGCCAAACAATGCTTCCCTTTAAAATGTGTAGTACCTCATTTAACAGTATACGAAACTCAGCAAACGGAACTCTTTTTTGTCTATCCGTATAATACATACCAGAAGAGCATGATGGATTATCTGGGAGGATGGAAGTATGGTAGAACGTCAAGAAACATTTGATCCCCTGTACTACTGGGAGCAGCACCTGCAGGCATACCCCGGCATTAAAGGAGTTGGCTATACCAGTCGCTCTACCAGATTTTTAGAGCAGCAGTATCGTTCTCGCATGCGCCAGGTTGAGCTGGCTCTGCGCCAGTATGGGCTTACTGACCTTACCGGGCGCAAAGTTCTCGACGTCGGTTCAGGAACCGGTATCTGGCTGGATTTCTGGCACCGCCATGGGGTGGAAGCCGCGGTGGGACTGGATTTCGCTCAGCCCAGCATTGAAGCACTTCGAACCCAGTTTCCGGATGACCTCATTGTCCAGGCTGATGTGAGTAAAGCGCCTCTGCCACTGCCTGACAATATGCGCTTCGACTTGATCTCTGCTTTTGATGTTCTGCTGCATATCGTGGACCCGGATAACTTTCGGAGGGCTATCGCCAATCTAGCGCATCACTGCCTGCCCGGTGGCTGGCTCGTTATCTCCGATGCAATTGTGCAGGGTCAGGGATATGTTCCTGAGCGCGCTTACGCAGTATTTAACAAGGTGCGCCGGGTTGACGAGTATCGCGAGGTGCTGGCAGCGAATGGGTTTGTTATTGACTCAATACGCCCGGCCACAGTGCTGCTTGGTAATCCTCTGGAAGCTCCCAACCGCCTGGCTTTTCTGGCGCTATCAGCGTGGTGGAAAGGGACCGGATTATGGGGGCGTTCTAATACATGCTCTGGATTGATAGGGCCGGGTGTCGTCAAGGCGGATCAAGTCGCGTGCCGCCTTTTTAACGGTAGCCTTGCCCCCACTGCCAAAATTATGTTCGCGCGGAAACTCCTGTAGGGACAGGCACCAGGCCCTGTCCCTACAGCATTATCCCGGCTGTGATTGTGTGGAGGATCTTATCGAAGTGGAACAAAAAATGTATGCCGTTCCCCCGGTACTAAAGACGATACATGAGACGAGCCAGCTAAGAGGAAAGGTCTGCATGCATGTCCTGGGAACGGCTCGCACTGACGTTCGTGTGATGCGCGAAGCGACGACGCTTCAGCAAGCCGGGATGGAGGTTTCGATAGTTGATATCGAGGGCGACCCTACACGGCCACGCGAAGAGGAAATCGACGGTATCCATGTAAAACATATCATGATGCCACAATGGTTTGTTCCGGCGCGCTTCAAGCCCTGGTTTCTGGTCAAGCTGTTCCTGATTCTTCTGAGTGGTGCAATAGCGCTGGTGAATGTTCCTGCTGATATCTATCATGCTCATGATGATACAGCGCTTCCCGCGTGCTATATTGCGGCCCGCTTGCGGCGGAAGCGACTGGTCTTTGATGCCCATGAACTACCCCTGGTTGAACCCAATATCACGCGTTGGCGCCTGTTGCGCGGCCTTTCCGCCCTTTTACTCAGGAGCATGATGTCGCGCTGTACCGGTATTATCACTGTCTCTCCCCCCATTGTCCGTGAATTGCAGCGACTCTATGGTGGTCGCACGGCGCAGTTGATCCGTAATATTCCCGCCTATCAAGCGCCTATCTCCAGTAATCGACTGCGACAGTATCTTGAGCTGGATGAGGGCATACGCATAGCCCTGTATCAAGGGAACCTGGACAGTCGTGGGCTTCACCTGTTAATATACGCGGCCAGATTCATTGATCCGGGCATTGTGATCGTCATGATGGGCCAGGGAGCTAACCAGGCCGATCTTGAGGCATTGATTGCCCGCGAAGGAGTAGGTGAGCGTGTCAAGATTATTCCCCCTGTTCCTTATGCAGAACTCTTGACCTGGACGGCTTCGGCAGATATCGGCCTCGTGGTCTATTCACCTGTTTCCACGCTGACTATTACACCGAATATCCAGATGTGCCTGCCAAACAAGCTGTTTGAGTATTTGATGGCCGGTTTGCCTGTTCTTGCTTCACGCCTCGATGCAGTTGCTGATATTATCACAACCTATAATGTTGGATGTATTGTTGACTCGCTTGAACCTGATGATATCGGGCAAGCTATCAACAGAATGCTGGCAAATCATGATGCTCTGGCGCGTATGAAAAGCAATGCTAAAGCCGCAACCCGGCATGATCTCTGTTGGGAGAACGAAGGTCGCAGGCTCATTGATTTCTACCGCGATGTTACGCAATTGCCGCCTCTGATGAATTTTTCCAAACGAATCGAGTAATCCCGTAGGGACAAGCCGCTGTCCCTACGGAGTTTTTACAGGCAAAATCGACAAGCATGAGTGAGCCGTGTCATTCTGAGCGCAGCGAAGAATCTCGACAGCGACGGGTGTAGATTCTTCGCTGCGCTCAGAATGACACGGCCTGAGACGGCTTGCCCCATTCGGTTGTCAAAGTTCATCAGGACATGATGCTAGTAGCTGCTTGCACCGGCTGATGCAAGGCTTACAATGATACGCGCCCCCACAGGCAGGCCCAGAGAGTTATTTGCGACCGTGACATAGATATCTATAGCAATGACCGTTTCGTTCGCACCCGACGAATCGTTGCTCCCGGACTGTTCATTAATCAGTGCGTAGCCGATACCTGGAAGATTCTCACGGGTGTTGGGTGCGGGGTTAGTAGGCAATGCTGTTCCATCTACGGATGCATTCTGGAATGTAGCCGAGCCTGACCTGGAACTGCTGCCTGAGCTATTCCAGCTGGCGTTGGCCAGGGTAGTCACCTTGTTTGCGGAAACTAAGCCACTCAACAGATTCAGGTTTGAAATGCTGTTCTGGCTGCTCGCAACGGCGCTAGACGAGGTAAGCTGACCAGAGGCGCTACTGGCTTCTGTTCCCGTACTACCGATTGCTGATGAACTGATCCCGCTTGAACTGCTTGATGAGGAACCACCCTTACAACTGATGCCTGCTACTGCTCCTGGCCCGACATTGGGGGTTGATCCGCCAAGACCCAAACCGTAAAGGCCATAAGTGGTGGCAGTTACAGCGGCTGGCGCAATTGCGCTTTGTACGAAAGCAAGTACGATTCGAGTGCCTGTAGCAATCCCAAGCGAATTCGAGCTTGAAATCTGGATATCCATAGCGACGACGCCGATGCTGGTCGAATTTGAACCGTTAAATGGCCCACTCTGCTCATTCAGTATAACGGAGCCGAGGCCAGGCAGCGATAGCTTTGTATTCGGCGCGGGATTATTGTTCTCCGGTGTTCCGTTTACCATCAATCCGCTGAATGTTGAGCTATTTGTACTCGATGCGCCGGCTGGCGAGGATGTACTTGTTACTAAGGCATGAATATCGTTAGCCGCAATCACACCGCCTAGCAAACTGAGGTTGTGGATATCTTCGCTTGTTTGAATGGTGAGACTTCCCTGCGTGCGATTTAACGTGATGCTGGCGTTTGCTGTGCCGGAGAGGATCAATGGGTCGGCAGGCAAAGCAGGACCGGAATTCGTGATACTGTTCGTCCCCGGTGGAGTAGTACAGCTTAACCCGACCGGCACGCTGGGACCGTAGCTGGTACCACCTGAGCCTGAAGGCGCCAGGACATAGACGGCATAGCCATATGCATTAGGAACGCCCGGAAAGAGGCTGGACCTCGGAATGGCGCTGGCTGCGTTGGCAACTGCTACTGTTGACGGCAGCAACGCACTTAAGGCGATTAATGCGATGATAAGGCGTTTCACCATGTTTCCCTCCTTTTTGCTTGGTGTTATGCATGTGCATGCATAAATATAAGCAGGACGCTAAAGTACGAGGCAAATCTGCCTTTTGAAAATAATCGTCAGGAGGATAGGGATAAACATAGATAAATCCGGCTAGCAATAAATAGATGCTGAGCTTTTTCACGTTGCTACAAAAAAAGCCCTGCTTGTCAGCAGGGAATACAGGAGTCGCATCTATAGCTTGCACCTACGTTTAATTCAACATGGCGATGGTTTGCCGGATAGCCTTAATCTGTCGCCGAACGTCTTCGGCATCATCGGCGAGAGGTGCGAGTTCCAGGTACACGTTGAAATCACGTATGGCTCGTGTATAGTGCTTGAGGTGGAGATGAACGATGCCGCGATCCTTTCGCTCGATAGCAGTATCTGGAGCCAGCATTACAATGCGGTCACAGGCGGAAAGCGCGCGGCGATAATCGCCATTGCGGATGTAGATGTTTTTGAGGTTGGCCAGCATACGTGTCAGCAGTTGCCGATTGCTCACTGGCTCTAGCCAGAGCGGGTTGAAAGGAATTCTTCCGCGAAAGAGGCGTTTGATGCGCTCGCGGCAATCCTGTTCGCTGAGCATACGTCCCTTTTCGAAAGGGTCGATATAAATACTGCTGCCCGGCAGCTCGCAGCGAACAATAAAGTGAAACGGTAATCCAATCCCCACGACCTGCAAGCCCAGACGCCTGCCAACTTCCATATAAATGAGCGAGAGCGTAATAGGGATACCCTTGTGCCTCTCTAAAACATCATTGAGAAAGCTATTGCAAGGATCATAATAATCGGCATGGTTGCCATGAAAGCGCTCCTGCTCGAAGAGAACCTTGTTGATAGCCTGAACTACTTGCAGTGGGTCGATATTGGACGGTAGTGTCGTGGCGTTCTGGAAAGCAGAAGAAGATAAGCCTGATGCCTCCGCTACTTTTTGAGCCAACAGGTCGAGCTGCGTTAAATAATGAGCAATGTTGAGGTCAGGATATTCTTCGGCGGCAATCAGCAATGCCCCCATTGCCAGATCAATGGCCGCATCCTCCCCTGAGATGAGAGCCTCAAATGCCCTGCGGGCACGCTTTTGTGCTGTGTCGTTGTTCGATTCTTCTGGCAACATGCCTGTTTTTCTGGATTACCATAAGGCAATTCCGGCTAAAATAAGACCATAGAGCAGGGTAATCCAACCAGGGAAGTAAGAAGACCGCTATAAGTTCGTTGGATGCATCTAATAAAATAGAACAATAGCCATAAAGCCAGGGAAAATCTTCCCTGGCTATTTTACACTAAAAAAAATCGTGCGTCGAGAGGTTTTTAAGGACTTTATTCGATTGAAAACTCGACGCTTAAATCAATTTCCAGCCGGATATCACCAGGACGGTCGCGAGCACGGGGCGCATGAAGCGGTCGGGTATGTACTTGCTCAACCGGCTGCCGATGAAAACCCCTGGCAGCGAACCGATCAGCAATAGTCCAACAAGCCGCCAGTCGATGGTACCTGAATTGAAATAGATCATGGTCGCCGCGAGATGCAGCATGACAGCATGAGCGATATCGGTTCCCACCAGCTCTTTCGTTGAAAGCCGGGGGAATATGAAGGCCAGGGCCACAATGATCAGCGTACCACTACCAACCGAGGTAAGTCCGACGAGGATGCCAACAAATGCACCGATGAGGATTGTCACCAGTGGCCGGTAGCGTTTTTCCCAGCGCGTTGTGCCGTCAGGAGCAAGCGCTTCGCCCTTAAGCGCGGCCTGCTTCTGGGCCTCCAGGTTCTTGCGTTCAACACGGCGCATGATGAAAGGTTTCACCAGCAAAAGCACGGCTACCAGCAGCAGCGTGAAACCAATAGCGTGAATGATGATCCCATTGATGAGATCCCCGTAATGCAAACGAATATATTGGACAATACTGACCCCTAGAATTGTAGCGGGAACGCTGCCGCATCCCAGCCAGAGCGCAACCTTGAAATTCACACTTTTCTGGCGAAAATGCACGATTGAACCCAGCGCCTTCGTGACGGCGGAATAAGCGGAATCTGTACCAACGGCCCATACTGGTGGAACGCGCAAGACCAGGATCATAATAGGGGCTAATAAAGCTCCGCCACCCATGCCTGTCAGACCTACGAGAAAACCGATAAACAATCCAATAATTGAAATACGGTAATCCAAATTGGCACCTCTTAACACACTACTGATACAACTTGAACAACGTCGAAATGTTTTAAAACAGTCGTATGTTTGAAACCGCTGTTACAATTTCTGAGGAAGAGCATACCATGAGATTCGCGATAAGTCAATGGCAAAAATGCCAGGGTGAGAGGAAATTGCTAGAGGAACAGCCTCAAGAAAGATGCCGGTGGAGAAAGCGTTACAAATTGAAATGAAATGTCAGTTACATATAACTTGAGGTTATCAATCTTATAATGAAGAGCAGAGGAGGGATAAGAGCAGATTTTTTATCCCTCCTCGCTCAGGGATTTCTTATAGCCGTATGACTACCTTGCTTTGACCGGCCCTCACGCGCTGCTGGCGAATCTGACCACCGGTGAAGACAACCAGGTCATACCACTCGCGCTGCGAGCGGTAATGCTCGTATTGCTCCTCGATTTCGACAGCGGCAAGATCGCTGTCAACGCGGCAGCTAATATGTGTCAGGGCGAACGCGCCTTTCCGGTAAGCCAGGGTTGAGCCGTCATCCTCGTAGAGCGTGTAGCTTGCCAATCCATCTCCTGACATATAGCAGGTAATAGTCAGGGGATCGGTTGGCCGCTGGTCTGTATATTGCATCACAGGGCCGCTGGGGAGAATGCTGTTGCCGCGCACGAATAACGGCCAGCGCTCGAGTGGTGCCGCCACTTCTATTGTGCCCGAACCGGGATATGCTGTCCCGTCCCAATAATCGAACCAGGTTCCAGCCGGTAGATATACGTTACGGCTTGTGGCCCCTTGCTCGTAGATAGGCGCGGAGAGGAGACTATCGCCCAGGAGAAATTCATCCTGGCTGTCGCAAGCCAGTTCGTCGTTTGGGTAATGGTAGTACAGCGGGCGCATGATGGGTGTGCCTTGAGCCGTTGCCTCGTGGAAGAGCGTATAGATGTAGGGCAGCAGGCGGTAACGTTGTTCAATGGCGGCGCGGAATGCGCTTTCATAAGGTTCGCCGAAAGCCCACGGCTCCTGGTCGGGATTGCCTGTAGCATTATGGTTGCGACAGAATGGTAGTAAAGCGCCGAGCTGGGCAAAACGTACCAGTAGTTCTCCATTGCTGGCATTCCAGAATCCGCCAATATCCATGCCTATGAAAGGTACGCCGCTCATGCTCAGGTTGAGGCACATCGGTATGGCCATCAGAATGTTATCCCAGGCGCTCGTATTATCGCCCGTCCATATTGCGGCATAGCGCTGTACGCCGCCAGTGCCGGAGCGTGAGAGGACGAAAGGCCGCGTATCCGGTCGCAGGCGCGTTAATCCTTCGAATGTCGAGCGAGCCATTTCCATGCCATATGCATTATGGAAAAATTTATGCAGCACTGGTGGGCCATCAGGTCCGGTAGGATTATCCCCGCCAGCGCGGTGCAGCACGTCATTGCTCATCGTCTTTCCATGTGCTGATGGTTCATCTGGCGCTGAAAGTAAGTTCGATAATGCCGGTTCATTCATATCATTCCAGATACCATCAACTCCCTGATCGAGCAATCCCGAGTAAAGATTGCCCCACCAGCTACGTACCTCACTGCGGGAGAAATCGGGAAAAACGCACTCACCTGGCCAGACGGTGCCAGTAAAGAGCTTTCCATCTTCGTGGCGGCAAAAGTAGTCATGCTCCATTCCCTGCCGGTAGACGGAGTAATCATCGTCGATTTTTATGCCTGGATCAATAATAGTAACCAGGTGTATTCCCTGCTCGTGCAGCTCGTTAGCCATGCGTGTAGGATCAGGGAAGCGCTGGGCATCCCATGTGAAACAGCGATAGCCGTTCATATAGTCAATATCCAGCCAGATGCCGTCGCAGGGATGATGGCGGGCGCGAAGTTTTGCTGCCAGTTCGCGGATTTCTTCCTCACTTTTATAGTCCCAGCGGCATTGTTGATAGCCAATGGCCCACCTGGGCGGTAAAGGCATGTGCCCGGTCAATGCGGCATATTGTCTCATGACATCGGCGGGTTGTGGACCTGTAAAGAAATAGACGACCATGCTATCGCCTTGTATGGTCATGGTAGCCTCTGATTCGTTCGTTTTGCCCAGGTCCATATCGACCAATCCGGTATGATCGATTAAAATGCCATAAGCCCTGCCCTCATCGAGATGCAGGCCAAGATAGAAAGGGATAGAGGTATACATCGTGACTGTTTGCGGTCCGTGGAACTGTGGTGGATCAACGTTCCAGACTGGGAATGCCAGCCCGCGCTTGTTCATATCGCCGGTACGTTCGCCCAATCCGTAGATGCGCTCCTCGCTGGCGAGTGAGCGTGCCAGGCGAATGGCGGTGGATGAGAAGGAAAAGCCGTGTAGATACGGCTCGATAATAGCTCGCGCCTGTTCCTCGTCCAGGAATTGAGGCCACTCTTCGTCACCTTTTGTGACAATCCAGGAATGATAGGGAAGCGTGCCGGGTCTGCCATCGACGAGTTGATAGCGCGTTTCATCCAGTATGCCACCGCGCACGAAACGTACTCGAATGGTATTACTGTCGAGGATGGCTCCCGCGAGCAGGCACTCAGCGGGGTCAGTTTCTTCCGCGTGCCAGATATGCTCGCTTCCTTTCCTGCATTGATAGTAGAATTGCCGGACGGTTGTTAACATGAGTAGTTTCCTTCTTTCTACTAGAGTTGATGTAGTTTTCTTAACCTACATTGTTGTATCCTCATAGGTTTCTCAACGAACCATCAACCTGATTCATACCATGCAAATACTATTATTGATCACGGGGGAAAGCCACATGGGGGATGTCCTGGGGGGGACATACGAACAGTGGCTCAGCATACGGGTCATTGTCCTGGGGAACGACATAGGGAGAATGAAAAGTCTTTCTCCTGTTGTTCGGGTAGCCGGAACTCGCAAGTACTTGCGAGTTCCGGTTTTTTGTGCTTATTATAGCAGGCTGGAGCGGGTTCATTTTGCCTGTGTGCAGTTTTCAATGTCTCTGCATCTCTCAGTAGCCACCCTATGCCCTGGTAACGGCGGGCGAGAGCCTGCACTGGATGGAGTGGGATGTGGTTCTGCCGCGTCTCGCACGCATCTTGACGCCGCATGGCATGCTCGCGATTGCCTATGTTGAGGGGCAGACTAGCAGGTCCGCTCCCTGGAGCGAAGGCGCAGACCAGATCAAGCAACGTTTCTCCAATAACCCCGCCTACCAGCCTTTCGATTGGATTACCGCATCAGAGAAGGAAGGGTTTTTCCAAAAACTGGGCGAGCGCCAGACTGCTCCAGTGGTGGTCAAGCAAACGGTTGAGGATTACATTGCTGCCCAACATGCGCGCAGCACTCTTTCGCTCGACACCATGACAGCTGAACAGGCAAAGCAGTTCGACATGGAGATGCAGGCGCTGCTGTTGCCTTTTGCGCAAGATGGCCTGCTCACCTTCAGCGTAGTTGGTGGGATTACCTGGGGCAAACCCAAAAGCGGGGAGAGGTGAGCCTGCTCTCGCCTGAAATGAGCGAGGCGTTGAGAGAAAAGCATATGAATTCTGAGAGGCTTGACTTTTTTGTTATTTCATTGTATAGTCCATATATATAAATATCACTGGTCGGCAAACAGGCGTGTTTGCTTTGAACGCTCTATAAAAATGAAAAGAGAGATTTTATTATGAGTACAAGACCACAATTGACCCCGTTTGAACAAGGGGCAGCCTCCCGCCTCGTAGGGAAGGTAGCGCTCATTACCGGCGCGAGCCGTGGAATCGGCGCGGCGACAGCCCGTCTGTTTGCCCAGGAGGGGGCACGGGTGGTGCTGGCCGCGCGCAGTAAGGAGGCCATAGCACACCTGGCAGAAGAGATCAGGGCTGGCGAAGGGGAAGCGGTGGCTGTTCAAGCCGATGTATCCGGCGCGAATTCAGTCGAGAAGCTTATCAAGCGCACTGTTGAGAAGTATGGCAGACTGGATCTCGCGGTCAACAACGCTGGCATCGCTGGAGGCAACAAGCCGCTGGTAGAGGTGAGCGAAGAGACCTTTGACCAGGTCACGGGGATTAATCTCAAGGGCGTTTTCCTCTGCCTGAAGTATGAGATTCCTGCCATGCTTGCCGTGGGAGGAGGAGCTATCGTCAATGTCAGTTCCACCGTGGGACTGGTGGGTCACGGAGGCCATGGAACCGGCCTTGCTCCTTACATTGCCAGTAAGCATGGCGTTGTCGGCCTGACGAAAGCTGCCGCCCTCGAATACGCCGCACAGCACATTCGCGTCAATGCAGTCGCCTTTGGCACCGTCCTTACCGAGGTGAACCAGGGCTGGTACGCCAATGAGCAGATCAGACAACGGATGACAAGCGTGATCCCCATGGGACGCGTGGCCGATCCACGCGAAGCTGCTGAGGCTATTCTCTGGCTCTGCTCGGATGCGGCTTCCTACGTCACAGGGGTGACGTTGCCGGTGGATGGCGGCTATATCGTTCCCTAAAAAGGGGAGATGTCAGATAAACCGAGCAGAATATGTACCGATTGCGCTGAACAATAAGCTTACCCGTGAAAAGATCAACAACGAACGATAGAGATAGAGAGGAATGAGACAATGAATCAAGAGCAGACGGAACAAGAAGTGGCACAGCTGGCAAACACCTGGGCCAGTGCTGAATTACAGGGTGATACCGCGTTCCTGGAACATCTCCTGGCAGGTGATTTCATTGGGGTCGGGCCGCTGGGATTCTTACTGACGAAGCAGCAGTGGCTTGCGCGGCACCAGAGTGGGGACATGAAGTACACCGCTCACACCCTGGACGAGATCAAGGTACGTGCCTACAACGAGGCAGCTATCGTGATTGGCCGTCTTACCCAGCAAGCGACCTATCAGGGTAATCCCATGAACGTGCAGATGCGCACCACGCTGGTATTTGCACACCAACATGGGCAATGGCAGCTGGCCAGTCTGCACTTCTGCAATATTGGCCAGCCTCCGTCTTTCGCGCGATCCTGAGCTGCTTCGACCGGTGACTTACGTAGTCACCGGTCCCATATAACGCTACAGGTCGAATCAGCTTATCTAACTCCGTCGCTGAAAGCCCCTGAGCTTCAGCCCTCATGCTGTTTATTACAGCCACGACAACTTGAAGCGATCCAGCAGGCGCTTCACCGGCCCTTGATTCCAGAATTCTTCGATGCCAAGATAACGCGTGGCGCGAATATAGATGAAGAGGCCGGCTGCCAGCTCGATCAGGAGCTTGATAATGGCGAAACCGGTACCAATGACTCCCAGCGATTGCTGGCTCTCTGTCCCCAGCACCGGCAAGCTGCCTGTCGGCAAAATCAAATCAAGCACGAAGCGGAGCAGCAGAACCGCGATCCCCATGATGGCCGAGGCAAAGAAAACGCGCGCGGCAAAATTGGCAAGCGCGCGCAGTTGCAGGCCGCCGATTCTTTCCTGAAGTACCCACAGGAGAACGAAAGCCTCCAGCGTTCCCGCAATAGAGGTCGAAAGGGCCAGCGCTCCCAGGCCCCATTGAGCGCCGTAGACCGCGATATTGATCAATATCAGGCTGAGCGCGATTTTGAAAATGAACTGCCCTATACTGATAATCACCGGCGTCTTGCTGTCACGTAAAGCATAAAATGAGCGTGTCAGTATCTCTACTGCTGAAAGTGCCGTCAGTCCTATGGCAAAAAATACCAGTGGGAAGGAGGTATGGATGGCATCATCAAGGCTGTAAGCCCCGTGTTCAAGCAGCACCTGAATGATGGGCAATGCCAGGACAATGAGCCCCACGCTGGAGGGTATCGACAGGAATAGAATACTGCGCAGCGTGTCGGTAATAATGGTGCGCACTCGATCCAATCGCCCGCGTGTGACATTTTCCGCCAGGGTGGGGAAGGCTGCCGTGGAGACCGCCATACCAAAGATGCCCAGCGGTAATAGCACAAGTTGGAGTGCCTGGTAGTACTGCGTAATGGAGCCTTGAGTTGCGTTTGAAGCCTGGGATGCTGTCATACCGACGGTAATGCCTGCCGCCATGATCAAGATAAGGCTGCGGTCAACGAAGGTTGAGAAGTAGAGCATGGCCGCGTTGATGATGCGGGGTACCATCTGGCGACCCACCTGAATAACACCCGGGTGCCGCCAGTCGAAAGTAAACCGGTAATGCATACCGACTTTAATGGTGCCCGGTACCTGTACGGCGACTTGCAATATCGCCCCTAGCACGACTCCCCACGTGGCAAAATAAATGGCAGTATCTGAAGCTGCCCCACCTCGCTGGCCGTGCAGTGCCATCACGAATCCAGGCAAAAGTCCTGTAATGAGGCCAACATTGTAGAGAACCGTTCCAATCGCAGGCAGCATGAAGTTCTGTTGCGCATTTAATACCGAATTGAGAATGACACCCCCACCAAGGATAATCGATTGCAACAACATGATGCGGGTGAGCGAGATGATAAGACTGAGTTCTTGAGGGGGCACACCCGGGTTATAGATAGGCACAAGCCAGGGCGCGAAGATAATGGCGATCAGTGCCAGCCCCATCATGATGGCAAGCGCGAGATTAAGGGCCGAGTTGGCAATATGCCAGGCCGATTTCTCGTCTCGTTCGCCTATCATATAGTGCGTGAAGACGGGAATAAAAGCAGAACTGAGCGCTCCTCCGGCAACGATATTGAAAATCAGGTCGGGCACCAGAAATGCCTGTAAAAAGGCATCCGAAATGATCGTTGTGCCAAATATATAGGCGAATAGGGACGAGCGCAGAAGGCCGAGAATGCGACTGGCGATGAATGAAGTTTGCAAGATCATCGATGCTCTACCAATACGCACTTTTTGTATCATGCCCGTATCCTGGGCCGGGGCCGCGGCAGGTTGTCCCTGATCCTGCATCTCAATGGGAGGCCCTGAAGGGCTGCGTTGTAATCCCGGCGGAGGCGCAGGCGGGCGTATAAGCGATGGCGATACCTCTGATGGCGGTAGCGGCATCGCCGGTGACATCTGCGATGGCAGAACAGGCGAAGGGGACGCGCCATTGAAAGGTGGCTTAGACACCTTACGCTGTAGCAGGGTAGTGATATCTGGCCGCATGCGGCGTTGGTTATTGCGCATACGTTCTTCGCGTAATTGTTGCAGGCGGGCCTGTCTTAATTGCCGCATGGGTTGAGATGGCTGGGGCGCATTGAAGTATTGGTACTCCATCCCCTGACCATAGCCAAGCGAGGTTCCCATATCCTGCAGCGGTTGCTGGTACTGCGGTGGTAGAGGTTTAGGGACGCCTCCCCTATTCTGTTGGGGTGATGGGTAGGGAACAGGCCCCTGATTTGGGGGCGGCAAAGGTTGAGGCAGCGGCCCTCCCCGGTCCATAGGTGGTCCTGGTTGGCGCGGAACTGCCTGATTTGGCGGTACATAGGCAGGAGAATATTGCTGTGGTGGATAGGGTGGTGGCGCGGGAGCTGGTGGAACCGGTGGTTGCCCCGCGATTTGCCCTGGTTCCTCCCCATCATACTGCCAGCCATAATAGGTTTGCTGTTCCGGTGGCCCCTGTGGCGGCACCGGCGGTTGTTGTCCTTCGTTTGCCACTGTCTCACTCAAAGAATTTTACTACAAAACTCGCCTGCCTTACCTGTTTGCAAAGCATATCACAATCATAACGTTCTAGCAACGCGCCTGGCTGCAAATTGTTCATCTTTCCCGCCAAAAGAGGTGCTTTCAGTAGAGGCGGGGGTTATGGTGGCGGCTGAGTTGGGGAGCTTGCTTCACCCACCAGCCTTTCCTACAAAAATAATGTCGCGGCTGTCACCAGTACGACTGTTCCCATTACCAGGTAATCAGTGGTGCTCAAAGATTTTTCGTGCAGGTATGTCTGCTGTCCATCGAACTGGTAGCCGCGGGCATCTAATGCTGTTGCGAGTTCGCTGGCCCGCCGTAGCGTCGCGTGTATAAACGGTAAAAATAAAGCTGCCAGGCTTTGTATACGTTGGCGTAGCGAGCCATGTGTGAGGTCCGAACCTCGCGCCGCCTGCGCTTTTATCAGTTGCCCAGTCTCATCTGTCAGTGTCGGAATAAAACGCAGCGCAATCAAAGTCATCAGGGCAAAATCATCGACCGGCAGCCTCAACCGGCGCAATGGCCTCAATAGTATGCTCATTCCCTCGACCAGCGCGACCGGCGTGGTCGTCATGGTGAGGAGTAGCGAGAAGGCGTAGAGGAAGAGAAAGACGATAAAGAAACTCATTTCCAGCCATACACCATCATATGTGATGTTCACAGGCCCGACTGTAAGCGTGCTATTGATGGATGCGTCGCGCGTGAACCAGAAAAAGGCCAGCGCGATTATCTCGATGAGTATGACCAGTACGCGGATGCGCTTGAACCAGCGTTGTTTCCTCAATTGTCTCGCAGGTAGCATGGGAAGAAAAGGTAAGAGCAGAAACGCGATCATGAGCAGACTGTATACGACAGTAGCCCAATAGAGCAGCGCGTAGGGAATGAAGACGGGACCGAGTGCGTAAAGCACCTGGTTACTGCTGCTTGAGGGAAAGAAAATGTTGGCAATTGAGCCGAGAAACGCGAGCAGTATAAGAAGCCACAGGCGCTGCCACATTACTCGAAACGAGATGCTGGATAGAGCGATAGCGGCAACCAGCAGCGTTCCAACAACAAGGTAAGGCGCGAAGTGCCATTCGCGCTGGTTCGCAATCGTCAAGAAAATAACCAGCCAGAATATGACCAGCAATTTGGTTCTGGCCTGTAACCGGTGCAGGATGCTTTTGCCGGGAAAATAGATTCCCAGCGATATATTCCTTATCATTGCGATTTATTTCCTATGCGCCTGGTGCCTGTCCTCTTCAGAGATTTTATCTTTCAGCCAGCGAAAAGCCTCGTCAAGCGTGAATATGGTATCAGGAATTGGGACTCCTCGTTCGCGCACTAATCTGAGTAATTCGTTCAGTGGTGGCGCGGCCAGTCCCCATTTATGCAGAATTTCACCTTGCGTAAAGATGCTGTGTGGCGTGTCTTGCATGACCAGGTGGCCATCGTGCAGGACGAAGAGCCAGTTCGCTAACATTGCCACTTCTGCCATATCGTGCGAAACCAGGACGATAGTAACACCCTGTTGCTCTTTGATACGCCGCAGGTAGGAGTAGAACTCCGCCCGGCCGCTTGCATCAAGCCCAACTGTGGGTTCGTCGAGGATGAGGACAGATGGGGACATCGCAAGCACTCCTGCCAGGGCCGCGCGCCGCATCTGTCCGCCGCTCAACTCGAATGGCGAGCGCTGCCCAAATTCGCGGTGTGGTAGTCCAACCATGTCCAGCGCGGCGGTGACCCGCTTGCGTACCTCTTTACGCGAGAGATTCATCCTCTGCGGGCCAAAAGCGACATCGGCGAAGACTGTGCGCTCGAAAAGTTGCGCCTCGGGGAATTGAAAGAGCATGCCAACACGCTGCCGCAGTCTTTTCAGGTCTACCCCCTTCGCGTTAATATCCACCCCATTAACAAGCACCTTACCCGAAGTGGGACGCAGCAAACCGTTGAAATGTTGCACGAGCGTTGATTTACCTGATCCCGTTATGCCGATAATCGCCACGCAGCTTCCACGTTCAATTTCCAGGTTAATATCGACCAGGGCGGCTTTTTGTAGGGCATTTGACATATTTGATGCATAAATATGCGATAAATGCTGGGTGATAATGATAGCATCTTTCAACGCGCGATCTCCCGGGCTATATCTTCTACTGTGAGCGCTGCTTGCGAGATTGGCAGACCGGCATTTCTCAGGCGGGCGGCCAGCTCGACAGGTTCAGGTATAAGTAATTTCAGTTGTCGCAGCCTGTCCAGGTCTGCGAAGATGTCGCCTGGTGTGCCTTCCATCACGATCTTACCCTGCTCCATAATGATGATGCGCTGCGCCTGGACAACTTCCTCGAGCAGGTGTGTAACATGGATGATCGTGAGTCCATATTCACTATGCAGCTTGTGGAGAAGTGCCACGATTTCCTGTCGTGACAATGGGTCAAGTTGAGCTGTGATTTCATCGGCAATGATGCACTGTGGCCGCAATGCCAGCACTCCGGCAATGGCCAGGCGCTGCCTCTGGCCGCCGGAAAGCCGATGTGGTGGTTTGCCCCGCAGGTGTGAGATGCCTACAGCCTCCATTACCTCCTCGACACGCTCAGTAATCAGAGTGGCTGGTAGTCCACGTATAGCCAGCGCCCAGGCAACATCATCCTCGACGACCGTGGCTATGATCTGATTATCGGGATTCTGAAAGATCATACCAACCATGTCTCGGATAGCGCGCTGCTTTTCCGTGTCTCGTGTGTCTATGCCCGCTACCAGGACGCGACCAGTATCAGGCGTGAGCAAGGCGTTACAGTGACGGGCCAGGGTTGATTTGCCGCTGCCGTTGTGACCCAGGATTGCCAGGTATGCTCCCTTTTGAACTTGCAGGCTCACGTTTTGCAGCGCCGGAATGGATGGTGTATTGCGCTTCTGAGCGTGAACCGGGTAGGTATAGGTAATGGATTGTATATCAATTAATGCAGGTGTATTCACGATTTTTCTCTATATCTTGCCATGCTCTGTCGTCGTGTCTCCCTGACGTATGCGCGTGCCAATCCAGGCCTACTGATGCTGTGTTTGGGAATGAGCTTGAGAGATCTACGCTGCCACGAGTTGAGCAGCTTTTCCAGTATGCCGCCCGGGAAAGGAGTCACCTTATAGCCAAGCATGCGCACGAAAAGATTGGTAATGTAATAGACAGCAATCACGACCGGCAAAGTCGTTACCCAGATCAGCAGGTAAAATCCTGCCCACCAGTAGGTAAAAGCCAGCTGTGCAACCATGTTAACCTCTGGCAGTAGCCCGTGCTGCCACCAGCTTCCCAGTCCGACTCCGTAGGCGACGCCATTCATAAAAGAGATAAAACCGTTGAAAGCCTGGTGTAGCGATTGGATGAGGTCGGTTAATGGAATGCCGGAGAAGAGGTCGATCAGCACGAAAAGGCCATACAGTAAAAATGCGCTGCTGGTGGTACCCAGGAATACGATGACAAGCTGGTTGATGCGATATTTCATCGTGACGCCCAGGAAGAGGCCGGCAAGTCCTTCGAGCAGCATGAGAATAATATTGGCCGGGCCTGTAATTACTCCTACCAGGAAAAGGGCAACGCAGAAGCTCATACTGCCAACATAGAGACCGCGGCGCAGCACAATGATGGCGAAAACGATGGGAATTAGCAATCGCAGTATATCTCCGCCGACGGGCAGGTAGATGGCTGTCAGTTGCAAGATCACTCCGATATCGGCCAGTAACGCTCCCTCCGCGATTTCGAGCGCGGTCAATCTGCGGGCCGATAGTTGGAACCGGTGCCTTTTGCTGGCTCGTTGCTCTGCCTGGTGGCTATCCGCTGGCGTGATATGTTCATCTTCCGGGACCTCTTCAATCAACCGGGATAACTCCTCTTTAGTTTTGTACTCTTCAGTATTATAATCTTATTCGTTAAGGACGAATCTACGTTCATTGTAATTGCAAACGCTTATTTCCGGCATGCACTCCAGTGAAATGCTGCGATGCACCTGAGCGCGCTAGACGCAGCACGCAGATCAGGTTTGTTACAAATCTGATTGCAGCACTCTTCTGTATTATATACTGACTGGAGAGGGAACGGTATAGTATCCACTCTTACGAATATGGTAGGCATCTGATGCCAACTGCACAGCGGGAAAAGCAGGTATGAGAGGAACAAGCATGCAATCGTTTATTATTCTCCATTCAAACGATATTCATGGGCGGGTCGAGGGGTTGGCACGCATTACGACACTGGTTGAGAAGATTAGAACGGAAAATCCTGATAAACCTGTATTGTTTATCGATGCCGGTGATGTTGAAGAAACCGCTAGCAGGCTGAGTAACCTCACGAAAGGTACTGCCATGCATCGGCTATTGAGCCTGGCCGGCTGTGATGTTGTGACGGCCGGCAATGGTGGGATTATGCGCTATGGTTACCAGGTGCTGCGGGATTATTCCAGCGCAGCTCGCTATCCTCTGGTACTCTCGAATCTACGCATGCCGGATGGCACGCCGCTACCGGGTGCTCAGCTTACGGCTCTGTTACAGGTAGGCTCACTACACCTGGGCGTGATTGGCATCACAGCTGACTCAATTGATGGAGATAGCGTATATGAAACGTATTTCGGCCTGAGAGCTTTACCATCCGTTGAGGTCATTCGAGAGTTGGCAGCGGATCTTCGTCAAAAAGGTGCCGGTGCCGTAATCCTGCTTTCACATATGGGATTGGATGCAGACCGCAAGTTAGCATCAGAGCTTCAAGAAGAGATAGAGATCATCATTGGTGCGCACAGTCATCATCTTTTACCCGAAGGCGAGCGCCTCGGGCGGGTGCTGATTGTCCAGGCTGGTAATTACGCTGAATATCTTGGCCGATTGGACATACTCTGGGATGATCAGCAATTGGTAGTACAACACGTCAGTGTTCTTCCAATAACGGATGCGATAGAACCGGCACCGCGTATTCTGTCAGAAACGAAAGTGATTGAGGCCGAGATTGAGCATTATCTGGATGAGGTCGTGGGAGAACTGAGCGAACCACTCGATTTTGCTACCGACCGGGAATGTGGAGTAGCGAATCTGATGGCGGACATGCTTCGCGAGCATATGGCTGCTGACGTGGCTGTCATTACGGCCAGCGTAGCTTTTACCGGGCCGCTTCCGCCGGGGTCTCTGCGTCGTGGGACGCTATGGGATGTGTGTAGTTCTTCCGCGAATCCTGGCATAGTAACGATGACAGGCGCTCAGTTGAAAACGGTGATAGAACGAGGACTTGACCTGAATCTTGCTAAACAAACGCCACGGGCCTTTCGTGGCCTGGCTCGTGGCCTCCTTCATCTCAGCGGCGCCTCAATACACGAGGGGCAATTGCTTGTGGGTAGCCACCCTCTCGAACTCGAACGCGAGTATCGTGTTGCCGGAAGTGATTGGGAACTCGAGTCTTATGGAGGCTACATTGATACCGATTGGCATTTGCGTCCACGCTATGATGCGCCTGCTATCTTACGTGAGGCACTGGAGCCATATCTAAAGAAGCATAGCCCAATTCGCGTGCGGATGGGACGGTTAGGATAAGATTATAGCCATTGTCATTCTGAGCGCAACGAAGAATCCGTATCCATGGCCCCGGAGATTCTTCGCTGCGCTCAGAATGACAAGACTGATTGTGCTGGTGAAAGTTCATCAAGATGCATCTTCCTAGCCGCTCAGAATGACATGGCTGATTGTGCTGGTGAAAGTTCATTATGATGCATCTTCCTATTGAAAAAGATAAACTTCAGACGTTTGACATGAAGCCTGAAGCCATATACAATCCTTGCATCAAAGATATGTGCCGGGCGTGAAAATGCCGGTATCTTTTAAAATGATGAGAAGGAATAGAAATCGCGTATGGAACATTTCAATGCCGTTATTCTGGCCGGCGGAAGTGGCACTCGCCTCTGGCCGCTCAGCACACCCAGCTTCCCTAAACAATTTTTACCGCTGCCCAATGGGAATAGTATGATTCAAGAGTCGCTGGCGCGGGTAGCGCCGCTTATCACGCCTGAGCAGGCCTGGGTAGTGACCGGACGCAGTATGGCTGAACTGGTGCATGAACATCTCCCCTCGGTTCCGCGCACCCATATTCTCGGTGAGCCGGTTGGTCGTAGTACCGCCGCCGCCATTGGATGGGCCGCCGCAACTATCGAGCGTCAGGACCCGCAGGCAATCATGGCCGTTTTAACGGCAGACCATATGATTACGAAAGTGGATGTATTCGACTCCGCGCTGCAACTCGCTGCTAAACTGGCAGAACAGGATTATCTTGTCACATTGGGAATCAAGCCCACTGCTCCTGAGACTGGTTATGGCTATATTCGTTATGCCGCTCAATTGACCGAAGGATTTGATCATCAGGCGTTTCTCGGCGAGCGCTTTGTCGAAAAACCAGACCTGGCAACCGCCCGTGGCTATGTGCAGGATGGTCATTATGTCTGGAACAGCGGTATGTTTATCTGGAAGGTTGAAAGAATCCTTGCCGAACTGCGCGCGCATCTCCCTGAGTCAATGCGAAAAATCGACATGATTGTGGAAGCCACAGGCACACCTCAAGAACGATTCGTTCTTGATGAACTGTGGCCTTCGTTGCAAACAATCTCCATTGATTATGGTGTGATGGAGAAGGTAAAAGAGTTTGCGGTGATTCCCGCCGATATTGGCTGGAATGATGTGGGCAACTGGGAACAGTATGGCTCGCTATTTCCGGTGAACGAATGGGGAGTGCGAGGCGTCGGGCATCATTACGAACTGGGAAGCCAAAACATCTTCGTCTATAACGAGACGCAACGCCAGGTTTTCACTATTGGACTGGAAGATGTGATCGTGGTCGAAATGGCCGATAAGACCGTCATTTGCCATAAAGATTCGGTACAGCGTGTGAAAGAATTGGCGGAAAGCCAGAAAAAGAATATATAGCAGGATGACACAGCATGACCCGGACTATCAGGTAAGGTCATGCTGTGTCATCCTGCCTTTGGTGATATACTATCAGTAATGCACAACGGAACGCCGGTACCTCATTGTTAAGAAATGGAGACTTCCACAATGCTCTCCGACCAGCCTGTCTTCGCTTCTCGTGGTATGGTGGCCTGCGCGAACTATCTCGCGACCCAGGCAGGCCTGCAAATACTCACCCAGGGTGGCAATGCGATAGATGCGGCGATTGCTGCAAATGCCGCGATGACCGTTGTTTACCCATCCACCTGTTCGGTGGGCGGCGATGTTTTCATGCTCATCTGGCATGCCAAAACGCAGCGTTTGTACGCCTTAAATGGTAGTGGCCGCGCGCCCCAGGGTATGACTCCCGAATTGTTTGCCTCGAAAGGTATGAAGCAGATTCCTGAACGAGGTCCGCTCAGCATCAATGTTCCCGGAGCCGTCGATGGCTGGTTTGAGGCCATAGAGCGGTTTGGAACGCTCGCGCCCGAAACGATCTTTGCGCCCGCTATCGCATATGCTGAAGAAGGTATGCCGGTCACCAGTAAACTGAGTGGGTGGATTCGTTCGTCAGTTCCGCTTTTGAAACGATGGGAGGGCAGTGCGGCGATATTCCTGCCGGACAATCGACCGCCTCGCGCCGGAGAAATTTTGCGCCAGCCGCAGCTGGCTCGCACATATCGCATGATCGCCAAAGAGGGCCGGGATGCATTCTATCGCGGTCCGATTGCGCGCTCAATCACCGACTACCTGCAACGAAGTGGTGGGGTTCTGCGTATGGAAGATATGCAGGAGCATCATTCCGATTGGGTTGAAGCGATTTCAACGAACTACCGGGGCTATGATGTCTACGAGTTTCCACCAAACTCACAGGGCATCGCCGCCCTTGAAATGTTGAATATCATCGAAGGCTATGACCTGCAAGCGCTCGGCTATCAATCTGCTGAATATATTCATGTGTTGCTGGAAGCCAAAAAGCTAGCTTTTGCCGACCGCGACCGCTACGTTTCCGATCCTGATTTTGTCGAGGTGCCGGTCGAGCGGCTCCTGAGCAAGGAATATGCGGAGCAACAGCGCCGGCGCATCAATTCGCAGAAGGCAGCGCACAATGTTGCAGCAGGCCTTGAAAAAGAAGGCGATACGATGTATCTCTGTACGGCAGATAACGAGGGTAACGTCGTTTCACTGATTCAAAGCCTCTTCAACCGCTTCGGTAGTGGCATCGTCGGAGGTGATACCGGGGTGTTATTGCATAACCGGGGTGCCTACTTTTCGCTCGATCCGCGGCATGTCAATTACCTGCAGCCTGGCAAGCGTACAATGCATACGCTGACACCGGCGATGGTGCTGCGCAATGGAGTACCATATATGGCGCTTGGTTCGATGGGAGGGGACGCGCAGCCGCAAATACATGTACAGCTCCTCTCGGCAATGATTGATTTTGGCAAGAACGTACAGCAGGCGATAGCGGCCCCACGCTGGCGTAGTGGGGTAATGCCCATTGGTACAACACGCGCCCAGCAGGACCTGATACATTTTCAGCGCGGTGTAGATGGATATGATCAGCGAAGTGTGACTGAAGTGGTCATGCTTGAGAATCGTTTTCCGCGTGATGTGCCTTTCCTGCTTGATATCCTTGGTCATCGTACTATCGTTGAGGGAGCATGGGAGGATGACATGGGTCATGCGCAAGCCATCCGCATCGACCCTGTCACCCATGTGTTCGAAGGAGGTGCTGACCCTCGTTGTGATGGCCTCGCTCTTGGTTGGTAATAATCCTTGTGTGCTGTCCCTACAGGACTTTTATGTTGAAAAAAATGAGTAGTGAAAGAAGGATAAAATAATGGCTCTACAATCTTCTCACCATGCCATTCCCGAAGACATTCTGGCGCTTTCCCACGAACGCGATTCTCTGCGCAAGAAAGGCAAATATGCGCGGGCCGATGAACTCAAACAGCAGATAGAGGAGGCCGGGTATGGCATCAAAGATAATCCTCATGGCGCGCACCTGGTTATTCTTCCCAGCGTTGAGATTGATGGGGAGGTTTATCGCACTACTGGCCGGGTGCCTTCACTACTTCAGATTCCGGACCGCTGTCTTTTTTCGGTGAATGTCCTGGCGCGTAACAATTTTGAACAGGTGAGACGCTGTATCGAGAGCATTCTGCGCTTCGCGGGTGAACATACATTTGAGATTATGCTGGTCGATAATGCTTCACAGGATGAAGTATATACCTGGGCGAAAGCAGCGCAGGGTGATATCCCCAACCTGCACATCCTGCGCATATCGCGTCAGGCAGGTGAGGCGGAGGCACGCAATATTGGCTTGAAGCAGAGTACAGGCAAGTATATTCTGTTGCTCGAGGCCAATATAGAACTGAATGGCGATGTTTTTACACCGCTTCTGCGTTCGCTATCAAGTGGCACTACCGGCATAACGGGCTTGCATGGTCTGCTTACCGACGACCTGCGACACTTTGAAGAGAGTTCCGCGGCAGAAGTGGAGGCCATAAGCGCAGCATGCATGGCATTTCCGCGCAAGTTGCTCAGGAAAACGGGACTTTTCGATGAGCGCTATCGTTTCCCATACTATATGGATATCGATTTCAACTTCGCGGTAAGAGATACAGGTGTTCGCGCGGTAGTGACTCCCGATCTGCCACTGGTTTGCCATCCTGCTCAGCAGCGTGCAGACTTGTCTGATGCCGAGCGCACACGTTTGATAAAACGCAACTACTATCGCTTTCTGCAAAAATGGGGACAGAGGGAAGACCTGTTGCTCGAAGACTGAGATGATCTGGCGGTCACGATTGTGATCAATAAGCATGATGCAGAGGTTAGATCAGGAGCTTCTGCATCATGTATCGTCACGCGGCATTTCTATTGATTTTGCTTATCGAGTTCTTGATAAAATCTTGAGGTCCCTCTGCTTCATTTTTTTCCTCAACCGTGATACAATAGTGCCAATAAACATGCTCGTGGGTTAAGCTCCTCAAGCACGAGAACAGGTCAAAGGCCCGTTGGCCGTCTCGTTCTGGCACCACAGCCCCTGATTAAACACTTTCTTAAGGAGAGAGAACACATTGCAAACATTGACCAAGCGTAATGATATCCCAAAAGAATATACATGGGACCTGGAAAGTATTTTTCCGTCCAACGAAGATTGGGGACAGCATTTCCAGGCCGTTCAAAGACGCCTTCCAGAATTGGAAGCGCTTAAGGGCACGCTGGCCGAAAGCGGGCAGGCCCTCTTACACGTCTTGCGGAAACGTGACGAGCTGTTTGAGCAGATTGAGCGCCTGTTTGTGTATGCTTCCATGCGCAGGGACGAAGATACCACCAATAGCCTGTATCAAGGCATGTATGATCGTGCTATGCAGCTTTATGTTCACGCTTCAACCGTGGCTTCTTACATCGAACCGGAAATCCTGGCGCTGCCACAAGAGACATTGGATCAATTCGTGCGCGAGAACCCAGGCCTGGAACTTTATGGGCAACAGTTGCGCGACTTGAATCGCCAGCGTCCTCATGTGCGTTCCGCCGAAGTAGAGGCTATCCTGGCTGCCACGGGAGAAATTTCCGAAGGCCCCGATTCTATTTTTTCGATGATCGACAATGCTGACCTGAAGCTCCCCACGATCCATGATGAAGAGGGCCAGGAGGTCGAACTGACGAAGGGCAACTACCTCGTCTTTATTCGCAGCACGGATCGTCGCGTGCGCAAAGAGGCTTTCGAGGCCATGCACAGCACCTTCCTCAAACAGCGCAATACCATCGCGGCAACCCTCTCGGCGCAGGTAAAGAATGACATCTTTTATACCCGCCAGCGTAACTACACAAGCAACCTTGAGCGCGCGCTCGCGCGCTACAATATTCCGGTCAGTGTTTACCATAACCTGGTCGAGACGGTCAGCGAGCATATTCCGTTGCTCAATCGCTATATGGAACTGCGCAAGCGTATCCTCAAGCTCGATGAACTGCATATGTATGATCTGTACGTGCCAATCGTTGAGGATGTGCATGATGAAGTAAGCTATGAGCAGGCTCGCGATACGATACTGGCCGGGTTAGCGCCATTAGGGGAAAACTATGTGAATACCCTTAAGCAGGCTTTCACGAATCGATGGATTGATGTGTACGAGACGCCTGGCAAGCGTGGCGGCGCATATAGCGGTGGCGCGTATGGCACATTGCCATTCATCCTGATGAACTTCCAGAACAAACGCGATAGTATGTATACGCTGGCACACGAACTTGGGCACTCGATGCATTCGTACTTTACGCGCAATTTCCAGCCCTACCAGTACGGCGACTATACCATTTTCGTGGCCGAAGTCGCCTCAACGCTTAATGAAGGATTGCTGACCGAGTACCTGTTGAAGACAAATGCTGATCGCGCTGTGAAACTCGCGATTCTCAATCATTCACTGGAAGATTTCCGTGGCACACTCTTCCGCCAGACGATGTTCGCGGAATTCGAACGGGAGATACATAGCCGCGCCGAGCAAGGTGAACCGCTTACTGCCGATTCGCTCAGCGCCGCGTACCACGCTCTCAATGAAAAATATTATGGTAGCGTAGCGGTGGTCGATGAACTGATCGACGTTGAATGGGCGCGCATCCCGCATTTCTACAGCAGTTTCTATGTCTACCAGTATGCGACGGGTATTTCAGCCGCGTCCTCGCTGGTGCAGCAGATTCTGCACGAAGGCAAACCAGCTGTTGACCGCTACCTGAAGTTCCTCAGTTCCGGCTCCTCCGATTACAGCATCGAATTGCTGAAAAAGGCCGGAGTAGATATGACTTCACCGGAGCCAATTCGCCAGGCGTTGCAATTGTTTGATGCGCACCTGACGCAGATGGAAGAATTGATCGGCTAGTAATCTCTTTTTCGTGACGGATGGACTGAGAGAGGGCGCACCCTGGTGGTCGCCCTTTCTCTTTTGTGCATCTATTACAAACAGGTGCTGTATACGTTTGCATGTCCTCATGAGTGTCAATATCAGAGGTGACGGACTCATCTCTTGGGGTAGCAAACAATGATCTCGTTGATGCCCCGGGTTGAATAAGTTGGCTAGTGTAGATTGATCAGGAGGTAATCTATGGCAGACGACCAGACCAACACCAATACCGATACCAATGAGAATGACCTTGGAGCGCAAGGTGTTGCGGATCAAGTGAAAGGCAAGGTCAACCAGGCAGCTGGCAAAGTTCAGGAGAAGGTCGGCCAGGTAACGGGCGATAAGTCAACGGAGTTGAAAGGCGATGCCCGGCAGATGGGTGGCAAGGTGCAGGATAAGGGTGGCCAGGTTGAGCAAAAGGTTGATAACGCTCTAAATCAGGATACGAACCCTTAAAATCAGGGTCTGATTAAGAAAGCACAGGCCCCCAGTTTCCGCGGAAACTGGGGGCCTGTGCTTTCTTAATCAGTTTGTTACGCCTGCGCGAAAGTATCGATCATCAGCTTCACGTCGTTTCCCAAAGGATAGAGAATCGGACAGGTGCAACCATTGCGATTGTACTCTTCCACCTTCGCGCGCACTTCATCAGGAGTTCCGCTTGCGGTGATGCGTTCGATCAAATCGTCGGGCACGAACTGCATGGCTTCGTGAATCTGTTCTCTGGTTGCGGGCCAGCCCAGGATGCTCTGCACCTTCTGCACGGTTTCTGGAGGCGTACCGCTTGCCTCAGCAATGTGTGGCTGCTGTGCAAGATATTGGGTAATCAGTTCCTTTGCCGCCTGCACTGCCGCATGATGATCATAATCGACCGAACACACGATGAGTTGCGGGCAATCTATATCCTCCAGCTTGCGACCGGCTTTTTTGGCGCCGATTTCAATGTGTTTCAGGGCTTCAAGGTTGTATTCAGGCGGCACGCAATAATTCAGTACCACGCCATCGGCAATTTCGCCTGCCAGTTCCATCATACCCATGTGCGTTGCGCCAATGAAAATCGCCACGTTGCGGGGTTCGCGGCGGCCATGGACTACATCAAGCTCGATGCCCTCCACCTGGTGAAATTCGCCGTGGAAGGTGACGCGCTCCATGTTTAGCAAGCGCCTTAAGACCTCGATGGTCTCGCGCATAGCTTTCAAGGGTTTCCTGCGCTCGATACCCACATTTTTTGCCAGCGGGTCCCACCATGCGCCGAGACCACAAATAATGCGATCCGGCGCGAGATCATCTAGCGTCAGGAAGGTTGCTGCGAGCAGTCCAATGTTGCGCGTCCAGTTATTAATCACGCCGCTGCCAATTTTGATGTGCGACGTCACCGCGGCAAATGCCGCCATCGGTACAATCGCATCGCGTACCAGGCGCGATTCTGCCTGCCACACCGCCTCGAAGCCACGCTGCTCGGCATACTGTGCATAGGCCATCCCCTCGCGGATTTCATGTTTATCTTGCAGGTACATTGCTACACGTGCCATATGACCCTCCCACTATTTTCCATCATGCTTTTGTACAAACGTGTCAAAAAGCTCAAAGACCTCGTCCTGCTTTTCGATGTGTGGCGAATGGCCGCAATCTGGCAGCACCACTTCTGTATACTCGCCACTGTTGGCAGCATATGCATTCATGACAGTCTGTATCTGCGTTATCATGGGCTGCGGTGGATAGACCTCGGCTCCGGGCCAGCCGGGGACCGCGCCAATTTGTCCGAGAAAGCCGAAGTCGAACAATGAGGTATCGGAGACAATCTGATCGTCGGCGCCGCGTATCCATAACACAGGCGGTTTATTGCTAATCGTAGCGAATGCTGCCTGATTGAGGTACTTCGGGGAGAGTGCGTTATTGGGTCCCTGCACGCCTGGCGCGACATTGGGCCAGTTATTCGATGCCGTCATATCGCCCGGATAGATGCCTTCCGCGACTTTACAGGAGAGGATCGAGGTCACGTATATCTCTTCGCGGTCGGGGGCCACGCGGAAAGGAGGCTTAAAGTAGAAGGTGTTCATAACGGTGCGCGGCGAGAGTTGATCGCTGCCCCGGTCTCCCTGCCCGATGCGCTTCACAAATTCAGGATTGGCTGTGCCGCCGCCGCTGCCCGCGAAGTCGGGCCAGATAGGAGCGCCATTCGCTCCCTTCGTACCGCCAAAGCCAAAGGGCGAGCCGGGGGCTTGCAGTGTCAGAGAACGCAGCGTATTGGAATGGTCTATCGCGTATTGCATTACGACGTTGCCACCCAGTGACCAGCCAAACAAATGGAACGCAGGCAGGCCCAGCGCCTGAACCAGCGCATAGAGATCATCTGAGAAGTCGCGTACGCCCCTCGTTGCGTTGATTCGTAGAGCCTCGGTATCACCGTAGCCTCGCATATCCGGCGCAAAAATCTTGTAGCGACCGGTTGCTGCCAGCACCAGCATAAAATCCTGAAAGAAGAGCGACGACGCAGTATTGCCATGCACCAGCACAATGGGTGTATCTCCAGAACCCGCTTCGAGATAAGCGACCTCGAGCCGGTCAGTTCTGACCTTATTTTGGACGATTCCTGGAAGTAATGGTGTAGGTGACATTATTGAAATAACCTCCTGTGCGAAACTTTTTGTTATTGTACCATCTTTCTGTCCTATGCTGGCAAGCAGCTTGTCTCTGTTTGGTTGAGTAGAACGTGTATGCTATTAGTGATATTTCTTCGGTAAAAAACGAAATAGATTGGTGGTATAGCATGGACAGTGACGACTCTATTCAATCAGACCCCAGCGAGCTAAAAACGGTGATGATTGTTGAAGACGACGCGGGCATTGGCAACTTTCTTGTCCAGGCAATTCAGCAAGAAACACCCTACCAGGCAGTGCTGGCCACCGATGGCTTTCAAGCCTTAAAGATGTTGCACACCTTGAAGCCAGATTTGCTCATTCTGGATTATAGCCTTCCCGGTATGAACGGTCTCGAGGTCTATGATCAAGTCCATGCAAACAAGGAATTGGAACATATACCCGTGTTGATAATCACTGCCGAAACATTGCGCGTGCAAAAAGAGGTGAAAGCCCGGCAAATCTCTCTATTGCAGAAGCCATTTGATCTTAGCGAACTCCTCGCTGCTATTGATCAATTATTTGCGCCATCTTAGTTGATGTGGAACGTGTCAACGAAGGGCACATATACAGCCGGTACAGGAACGCAGCCTCGCCAGTACTTATAAGCAGAGCTGAAACGGAAAAAGCAACTCGCTCGTGATGAGATTAAGAAAGATTGTAACCATGCTCACCTGCGAGTATGGAGAAAGGATAGCATTATGGCGAGGGAAAAGGGTACATCTGCATTTTCAGCACATTCTCGACGCCGGCCTTACCAGGTAGATCACTATATCAATCAATTTTTGGATGCTACCTGTGATGAGAGCCGGCGTGCCATTCTAGAGCTGCTTGTTCCGCCTGACGGACAGGATTCCCCGGAGGCCTACGAGCTGCGCGCGGGAGATATTGCCAGGCAATTAGGGCTGGCTCGATCTACAACCTCGGAGCACTTGCACCAGTTGCTCAAAATGCACCTGGTAAGTACGCGTAGAGAGGGTACGATGGTCTATTACAGGCTGCGCAATCGTCACCTGGTGCGGGCTTTCCATGAATTGCTACGTGCGCTGGAAACCCATTATACCGCCCAGAGCGCGGCTATGGAGTCTCCAACAGCTGCGGGAGAATAAGTTTTCTTTCCTTGCAGCTGATTTATTTTCGCATAAGTCACCATGTAATCACCCCGTTTTCCACCTTTTTTCTTCTTCTTGATACGTCCACCTGTACCATACGTTTCACATAATAAGGCAGTATTTCGGTGCTAACCGAGGAAACTCTGTTGCTCTATTGGTCAGGAATGGAATTAGAAACAGGACATATTTCTCATCCGTGTCATAGTTAAGGCCCATATTTCGCCTATTACCGAACAAGAAAAGGATGTTAAAGGAGTAAGAGAGAGGATGTTAGAAGCCGCTTGAGAATAACCTGAAATGCTTCAGGACAGCTGCTTCTGATAATACTGTTCCAGCGTTCGCAGCAGGTCTAAAAAGGCCTGGACAAGCAAGTGATTTGACAAACGATAGTAGACCGCGGTTCCCTGTTTGCGAGTTGTAACCATGTGGAGATTGGCGAGCTGGCGCAGGTGCTCAGAGGTGGTAGCGCTGCTCAATCCGAGTTCTTGAGCGATTTCTCCAGAGCGTAGCTCCGTAGGGACGGATGGGTCATTGTCGTTGGGTGCGGCAAGCAGCTCCAGAATATAGCGGCGGCTCGTGTCGCATACTATGGATAGAAATTGATCCACAAACGCATCTAATTCTGACGAACGATGCAGGATGCTGGAATGTGCGCGGTTTAGCCTTACGGCGGCAGTCTTTTTCCGAGGCATCGCTTTATTACGCTCCCTTCGTAAGAAATGGGGAACTTTCTGACAGGCGGAAGAACAAAACTCTTCCCTGTCTATATCTTATAACCGCTTATCATGTCTTATGATAACATGCCAGGTGAAAGGGTGAGGTTGATATGCCATCCTATCTTACGACAGCAGATGTGGCTACACGTCTGGGTGTCAGTCTCGATACCGTCCGGCGCTGGTTACGCAGCGGTGAACTCAAAGGTACTCCCTTTGGGCGAGCGGGCTACCGTATTGAAGACGCAGATTTCGAGGCATTTTTACTTCAGCGTCGACGGCAATCTCAGGAGTTCAGTACCATTTCTCCTGGACAATTTGCTCCAACCGGTACGGCGTTGGTAGAGTTGATGAATGCGCTTGGCCAGGAATTGCGCATGCCGCTTGCCACGACACGAGGCACGCTACACCAGGCGCGCCGTCTGCTTCAACGCGCACTAGAATCGCCTTTACCAGATACGGCAGTAGATCTACTCGCAAGGCTTCAGGAGGTGCTGGTACGCGCAGAACGACAGGTCGCAGCAGAGATTCGGCTGGCGGGCAACCTGCTGGATGCCTCTCGCATTGAAACAAACATGTTCGAACTTTCCCCGGCATGGTGCAATCTGGTCGAAATTGTGCGCGAAACTGTCTCAAGCCTGCAAGAACTTGCCGGTCAAAAAGTCATCGAGCAGGAACTGCCTGCTGATGACCTGGTAGCGGTGATTGCCGATGCTGATCGCATCAAGCAGGCATTAACCAATTACCTTCTGAACGCGCTCAAGTTTTCTCCCAACGATCAACCAGTTAAGGTATTGCTGGCCGTAAATGATTCGCAGGCACGTGCCGCGGTGCAGGACAAGGGACCGGGAATCCCAGATTCAGAGCAGCATATGATATGGGAGCGTTTCGGACAGGGACAGAGGCGTCCGGCAGGTTCGGGAAGTGGGCTGAGGCTTGGTTTATACATCACCCGGGCCATCATTCAGCAGCATGGTGGCCAGGTTGGCGTCGAAAGCCAGCCTGGGGAAGGCGCTACGTTCTGGTTCACGCTTCCCCTGGCGGATGAGACATAAAGGAAAAGATCAACAACTACGAGGTAGCAGGATAGCGCCACAGGAATTTTCCTGTGCTTGATTGCAAGACATCCATCGTTCCATTGATGTGCCGGACATACATAAGCCCGTCAACCACCCTTGGATACCAGAGAATTGTAGCTTTTGAAGTATAATGCCAGAGAATACTTCCGTCTCCTGGTCGCAATGCTTCAAGCGAACCGTCACTTAGTGCGACGTAAAGGATTCCATCCTGGAGTATAGGGGAATAACGAAAGCCAAGGGCATCCACCTGATGTTGCCAGAGCAGGGAGCCGTCGCTTGTCCGTAAAGCGATGATCGTGCCATCAAATGTAGCAATGTAGGTAACGCCATTCGCTACCAGTGGCGCTCCACCAAATACCTCCCTTGTCTGGTACTGCCAGAGCAATGAACCATCTTTGTCCCGCAAAGCCTCGATTGTCCCACTCGTTGTGCTGATATAAGCTATTCCGTCCGCGACCGTCAGAAGCTCAAGTGCGTTTCCTGGAGAGGTGTACTGCCAGAGGGGTTTCCCATCACTCATACGCAGCGCCTGCACCTCATTCGTGCCGCGGGCTATATACATCGTGTCACCATCTATGAAAGGCGCCCAGGGGTTATTATCACTGGGATCTGCTTGATAGCGCAAAATCCTGGAGCCGTTGCTTGCTCGCAGTACATAGACCATACTATCTCTGGTCAGGATAGAAGCCGTTCCATTCGCAACCGATAAGAAGCCATCCAGGGGCATATCCAGGCCAGATATAAAGTACCACAGAAAAGAACCATTACTGCTGCGTAACGCTTCAACACTGCCGCCCTGACCATTGACATAGACTATCCCATCCTTGACCAGCAAAGATGATGGCCCAGGAGGAGGGGTCTGATGTTCCCAGAGAAAACTGCCGTCGCTGCCGCGCAGGGCCGCTACACCCCCATTTGTATCTGTGGGCCATGCAATGTAGAGTATATCGTACACTGCCCATAAATAAGCCGTTGGGGGGAAGCCTACTTGATGTTGCCAGAGCAGCTTGCCGTCGCTTGTCCGGTGCGCTTCCAGCGTGCCATCTGCTGCCAGTATATAAGCCCTTCCGTCCGCAACCGATATATCATTGAGATGAGGTTGAGATGGGGCACTCGCACGCCCCGGGTTAGAAACAGTTGGCCTGGATATGGAAAATGAACCCGATTGGATTACGGGCAGTAAGATCAGCAATAATATCAGGACGCTCATCAAACATATGAAAAGTCTTTTACGTGGAGTTAGGACTTTTTGCATAAACCCCGCTGCCGCGCGCGCAATGAGAGAATTGGAAGTTTGCTCTGGAGAGCCCAGATCTGTAATCTCGACTTCGTCTTGACCGGGTAAGTTGTTCTCGTCTGCTTTCATAGCATTCTTCCTTACTTCAAGCGAGGCTAGTTACCTATCTGGCTACTCGGTAAGTAAAAGGCACCTTCATAGGTACTATAAGAGATATAAGGGTTTATGACAAGACCTTAACAGGATGCTTTGTCGTTTAAATCCCTACATATGGGTAATATACTGATTGAAAGAATTTCCTTTAGAACATCGGTACTATAAATAATTGTAATCGTAGGTATAGAAAAAGAAATGTACAAAGAGATTTTAAATTGATCGCTTAGTTTCGTCTAGTAATATTGATTGAATTGAATTTCGTATGATGGAGGGATTTCGTTCAAAGGAAAAAGAGAGAGATGCTCATCATCATCTACCTGTTCGTCACAACAATATTCTCGATCATTTTCGTGTGGCAGATAGTGCATCGTATTGCTCATCCTTTTGAATGCACCTGTGGCTTCAGGACGCGCTTCCTGAATAAATTCAAAGGGCACCTGCTACAAAGCCATCGATGGCATTAGTGGCTGCTAGCAACAGATCGGACGATTTAGCCGAGAGAGCCTATGGAGGGCGCGACCACAAGGGTTCATACGCGGAGGTTTTTGGAAGCGGCCTCGGCTACTGGTGTCCGTCCCGTTCCCAGAAATCTACTTATGCAAGTCCTTGTGGTCGCTCTCTCCCTCATTCCATATCCTATGGGCGTTGAGGTTACGGGTTATCCCACTCTCTTCCATCGCGCTGGATCAATTCATTGGCTTCTTCAGGCCCCCAAGTTCCGGCTTTATAGGGATAGATGGTATCGGGAGGCATATCCTTCCATACATTGGTGATGCTGTCGATGATGCGCCAGGAAGTTTCTACCTCGTCACGACGTATGAAGAGTGTCGAGTCTCCTAATATACAGTCGGCAATCAATCTTTCGTAGGCATCGGGGGATTCGATGCCGAAGGCGCTTTCGTAGGAAAAATTCATATTCACATCTGCCAGGTGCTGGGCCGCGCCGGGCACTTTGGCGGCGAATTTCAGGCTCATCCCTTCATCTGGTTGAATACGAATGGTCAGGCGATTAGGCACCAGCCCCTTCGTTTCATTCGGATTATAGAGCTGGTGTGGAACACGCTTGAATTGGATAGTGACCTCGGTACTGCGTTTTGGCAAGCGTTTGCCGGTACGGATGTAGAAAGGAACATCGGCCCAGCGCCAGTTTTCGACGAACAGTTTCAGAGCGACATACGTTTCGGTCGTCGAGTTGGGCGCAACCCCCTGCTCCTCTTTATAGCCCGGCACCTGTTGTCCGTCGATTACACCGGCTGTGTACTGACCGCGCACCGTATTCTGTTTCACCTTTTCTGGAGTGAACAACGGAATGGCGCGCATGACCTTGACCTTCTCGTCGCGAATGGCCTCGGCGTCGAATGCAACCGGTGGTTCCATGGCGGTCAGGCAGAGCACTTGCATGATGTGGTTCTGCACCATATCACGTATCGCGCCTGATTCTTCGTAATATTCAGCACGCGTGCCGATACCCAGGCTCTCTGCTACCAGAATTTGCACGTGGTCGATGTATTTCTGATTCCAGAGTGGCTCGAAAATACCGTTGGCGAAACGAAATGCCAGAATATTTTGCACCGTCTCTTTACCCATGTAGTGGTCGATGCGGAAAATCTGATTTTCACGGAAGACCCGAGCGAGTTCGCGATTGAGTTTTTGCGCCGTTTCCAGGTTGCGCCCGAAGGGTTTTTCAATGATGAGGCGTGCCCATCCCTCTTCGCCTTCCTGATTAGCCTGCGAGCGCGCAAGGCCGGCGCCACCGAGTTGATGGATGAGTTCGGAGTCGAGGGAAGGCGGTGTTGCCAGGTAGTAGATGCGATTTCCTTGTGTGCCCCGATCCCTATCCAGCTGCTCGAGCATATCCGCCAGCTTCTGGAATCCCTCGCGATCATTGAAATCGGATTGGCAATAGAAAATGTGCTGAGCAAATTCGTGCTGCGCTTTGCTATCGAGCTTATCATCATCGGGCATATATTTGTTGATCGAATCGATGGCCATACCGCGATATTGCTCATCGTTCAAGGGGCGGCGCGCGAAAGCAATGATCGAGAATGCCTCGGGTAGGGGATGGTCGTGCCAGAGATGGGCCAGGGTAGGCAAAAGCTTGCGCTGCGTCAGGTCGCCCGTGGCACCGAATATGACGATCACACATGGTTCGGGCTGTTGGCCGTTCTGCCAGATCGTGTGCTGCTTCAATACCGTATGTTGTTTCAGTTGTGTTACCGGCTTAACTTCTTGTACCATATTCACTCTCCTTACAGAAAATTTATGCCGCTATCCAGAGTATACCTCACTCCGGCACATTGCGTATAGCAATCTCGTCTGTTTTATCTTGCCAGCAGCAAGAAGGATTCATAATTATCACGTATCAGCATGCAATTTGTGTGAGCAACCTTCCTGCTGATTACTCATCAGGAGTGCGCGAGGGATTCTTCGCTGCGCTCAGAATGACAGGCCTACGAGCAGACGTGTCATTCTGAGCGCAGCGAAGAATCCCTCGCGCACTCCTGAACCCAGGTGAACTCGCCTCGTCCAGGGAACTCATGGGTAATCACCAAACTTCCAATCGCTTGCCTGGATATTGAAAGATTGGTAAGATACGAGCCAGCGCGGTCTGATTTGGCAGTTCATCTCAATGATTGGAGGCCCTTGATGGGAAACGTTTCTTCTCGAAAGGATTTTTGTCTTTCACCATTGAGAAAGGATTATCATGCAATTGACCGATCGTATATTACTGCGCTTGCACGTCGAGGCCGTCTGGGACGTACATTTTGCTTCCCCTGTGCTCAATGATGTTGAGCTATCTGCCGAAGACTCACAACTTTTCTGGAATCTCTGTGTGGCGGACCTGGCTTCGGGCCGCGTGTATATATGGAGACCCGGTGTGACCGCTATTGAACGGGAAGTACTACGCTTGAGAGCGGACGAAGCCCTGACATCCTCATCGGTTGGTGTTCCACTATCAGAAGTACATCGCGAGGTGGCTCTTTCCCTGGTTGCCGCCCCGCGATTTGATAAGGCAACTGCCGCCACAATTGCCCGTCCTTTAACTGAAAAGGATCAAGCGCTGATTGAGGCGTTCGATCCTGGTTCTCAGGATTACTACTTTCATCCCCAAAGGCAACCACTTATCGGCGTGGTCATTGCAGGGCAACTTGTGAGCCTGGCTCATAGTTCCCGACGCACTTTAGAAGCCTGTGAATTGGGGATAGATACGCTTGCTGAAGCGCGCCGGAAGGGATATGGGCTAGCAGCCACTATTCTGTGGACACAATCGATCCTGCAAGAAGGACTGGTTCCGATTTACAGTGCCGATGCTTCCAATACCGCTTCGCTTCGCCTGGCTGATGCAGCCGGCTACCGGGCTTTCGCAAAGATTGCGACGCTTGAGTGATGAAATGCGAGATAGGAGACTATTGGTCATGGAAGAACGATAGACCTGACTATTATCGATCCGGATGCTATCCACGTCGATCTCATGCCTGAGAAGGCGAGCTACCCGGCACAAAAAAACCTGGCAGCACTATAGATGGGCTGCCAGGTTTTTGGTAATATTACTTAGCTCCTGCCTTCACGGGAGACTTATCAGGGAGATTTGGATTGGGCAACTTCACCGTTACTTTGTCGCTCTGTTTTTTGCTTGCCCCACGTGTACGGTTCATAACGCGCGTACTTGCAAGATAATAGGTCAGAGCGATACAAAGCGCAACCGGTAAGAATAGATAGAATGCGAGCGGAAGGCCTAACGCGTGTAAAATCAATTGCAGGGTAGGTAGTACAAGGAGCATGATGGCCGCGATTAAAGTGAAACCCGCGACCCAGCGGATTTTCAGTTGTTTCTCCAGCACTTTATGACGCAGCAGCGCCTGCTCGCGTATACTGTTCTGGAGTTTAATCAGATTCTGTCGCTCCTGGTGAATAGCTTCCCGCTCGCTTGCAAGTTCTTGCTCAAGTAGTTGGGCTTTATGCTGCGCCTGGCGCATTAGCCTCAGGACCTCAGCTACATGCTGGTCCTCGATCTGTTTGACTTGCAATTCCAGCGTCTTTACCACATCATGCAATATTGGCGGAGTGTGATCAGGAGAGAGTACCAGCGTGCTGGCGGCCTCTGATACCAGTGACTGAGCTTCCTCTTCAACTTTTTGATGGAAAGAGTGGTAAAGCTCCTGGTAGCGGCGCTCCAGGTTCGCGTTGATTTCCTGCAACTGTTTCTGCTCTTCCATCATATCGCGCAGTTGTTCCTGGTATTGTTCGATCTCCACCTGCTGCGTATTGCGAATCGAAGCGTTTTCCCGCTCTAGCTGTTTTATAGCTTGCTTATACTCAGCGAGCAGGCGCTCCATATCTTCCAGGTCCCAGCGCAGGCGCTTGTTCTCCTCACGCAGATGGGCCAGTTGACGTGCGGCCAGTTTTCCTGCCGGTGGCGTTTCGCTATTGATGCGCGGCAGGATGTCTGTCTGCCTCTGGCGTTTCTCGTTGATGATTTCCCGGCGTGCAGCAATACGTGCTGATCGGTCATACGGTCCTGTTGTAGTATCGGTAGTATCTTCCGGCGATAACATCATCGGCTCCCTTGCATGGTTATCTGACAATAGGTAGCAGCATATGCACGCGAGACATGCGCAACTTGCATCTACGGTAAAAAATCTCCCTGCTCCAATTATGCATAGATAATTGGAATTTTGCAAGGCTTTTTCCTGGATAAATTGGAATTGTAACTCTTGCGCTGCTATTTCAAGCCATTTTCAAGCAACCATGCCCGTGGGGAAAATCGTTGCCGAGGTGCAGGGCGAGGAATTGTTGCAGCACATGAATATATCCTTGCGGGTCATGCGCATATGCATCACAATGCGCGGCATCCTCTACCAGATATGTTTCAAGAGAAATGCCGCAAGCTCTGGCCTGCTTCGCGATTTGATAGGCATGGCTGATGGGGACGGCTTCGTCTTTCATGCCGTGAATGAGCAGGATAGGTGGGTGCCTGTAGGTAATCACCAGATACAGGATGGCCCTACCCAGCAGGGGACTCAACGTGTGGGTTTTAAGGCAGGCAGAAGCTGGTGTTCTAACCAGTCTTGCACGGTAATCCAGAGAACACGAATGCCAAAATAGCCGAGCGCAAGGCCACACAGGGCGTTGATCCAGCGAAATAGGGCCGGATGAATCCACCTGCGTCCCCAGCGCACAATGGCGCTGATTCCGATGCACCAGAGTACCGCCCCCAGGAAGAAACCGGCGAAGAAATACAAAAACTGCCAGCCGGTTATCCCTGAAGCAACGACACTGCTTCCCAGGCCTGTCCAGAACGCGAGTCCTACCGGATTGGCCAGACCAAACACAACGCCGGTGGCGAAATCTCCCCGCGTGGTGGATACCTTATCTGAGGAAACGTGCTGGCGTGTAAAGGCTTCGGAGAGCGCTAACCATGCCAGGCGTAATAGGAAGAAGCCACCGGTGAGCCCGAGTATTATCTCAACCGCCAGGTAGCGGGTCAGGAATGTTACACCGGTTAATGCGAGTATTGCCCACAACGAGTCTCCGATCAGCGAACCGGTTTCAACCAGCAGGACTGAACGGCTGCCCCAGGCGATCCCACGACGTATAGCTTCCGTATTAACCGCGCCCGGTGCGGCGGCGTAGGCAATGCCCAACCCAATAGCTGTAGCAATCAGGGTGATTGGTATCATCTTTGGTCCTCATTCCATCGTATGTTTTAGCTTTTCGTATTTCGGCGGTAATCCTGTAATGTCTGTATTCGATGTGGCTCCTGGTTATTTCTTTCGTTTTCTACCGCTGAAGCCAAATAGCAATTTGATTACCTGCTTGTAGAGAGGCAACTGCCATTGGTGATAGGGGAACCACCAGAGTTCGCGTTTCAGTGGCAGCTGGATGCGCTCACCCATGATGTGGCGTACCTGGCAGAACTCCTTCAGACCTGTTGCCCCGCCGTGTACGCGTCCGATGCCCGATTGCTTTACACCACCCCAGGGAGCCTCCGGCGCTGAATAGGCCGCGATCACATCGTTGATCATCACAGTGCCTGCCTCCAGGCGCCTGGCGATGCTATCCGCGTGTTTGCTATCCTTACTGAAGACATAGGCATCCAGGCCATAGTTGCTGTCATTTGCCAGGCGGATAGCTTCTTCATCGTCCTCAACCACCGTGATGGGCAGGAGCGGTCCAAAGGTTTCATTGCGCATCACTTCCATATCAGCATTGACATCTGTAAGGATGGTTGGTTCGTAAAATGGGCCTGTGAGATTCTCGGGCCGGTGTCCGCCGAACAAGATGCTGGCCCCTTTACTGACCGCGTCCTGCACCTGGCGTTCGACCACCTGAACCTGGCGTTCATGCACCATAGAGCCAATATCGACATCTTCGCCAGCAGCGGCATTGCCGACGCGCAGTTTCCGTGTCAGCTCAATCGTGCGGCCAATAAAGGCGTCGGCTATACTTTTGTGGACGTAGACGCGCTCAACCGATGCGCAAATCTGCCCGCAGTTGGCAAATGCGCCCCAGACAGCTGCCTGCGCCGCTCGCTCAATATCGGCGTCAGCACAAACGATCATAGGGTCTTTGCCGCCCAGTTCGAAGATCACCGGTGTCAGATTATCGGCGGCGGCGCGCATGATATGGCGAGCCGTTACGCCGCCTCCCGTGAAGCAAATTTTGTCGACCCCGCTTTTCACCAGCGCGGCGCCGGTTTTGCCATCCCCATGGATAACCTGGAAAACGTACTGCGGCAGATCGACGGCGGCAAATAAGTCGGCGATGACCTGGCCGCATTGTGGTGTCAGTTCCGAGGGTTTGAGGATGACTGCATTGCCCGCGATAAGCGCGGTGACGACCTCAGAGAGGCCGAGTACGAATGGGAAGTTCCAGGGCGAAATGATGCCGATGACTCCCAGGGGAGCATAGTGGATGTAGCTCTTGCGATGCTTCAGCAGGTGCAGTGGAACCGGTTCATCCGCCAGCATTTTCTCCGCATGCTTGACATAATAGTTAATGAAATCGGCAGCCGCCATGATCTCATTCAACAGTGCTTCGATGCGCGGTTTGCCTACCTCCTGCGAAATCATGTTGGCGATTTCGTCTGTACGTTTCAGCATGGCGTCACGAAATCGAATCAAATATTCGCCGCGCTCCTTAAATGTCAGCCCGCTCCAGGCTGCTTGAGCGGCACGCGCATTCGCGACGGCCTCTTTTACGGCTGTCTCGTCAGCAACAGGAAGCTCCGCAATCACTTTACCGGTAGTCGCGTTATAGGCCGCAAGAACATTATTAGAGGTATTTTCCTGATTCTGTTGCTTCCCTTCCTGGATACTGGAAGCGATGTGCGAAGTATTTGAGGGCTGTTGTTCGATTGCCATGTGGAACTTTCTCCATTCGTCACGATGCAAGCTCTTATTTCAAATGTATTAAAGAGAACGGCGGCCATATGCTGTTACTATAGCATAGGCCGCCGCTCGAGGTCAAAAGCTCAAAAGCTCAATGCGGTTTAGGTGTTTTGGTTGGTTTAGGCGTGGGCGAAGGTGATCCGGTCGGCGTCCCTGTAGGTGTGCCACCAACTGGGAGTGTTGGCGACGGCGATACCGTAGACGATGGTGTTGCCGGGGCTGTTGGCGAGGCAAGAATCGCCGTGAAATAGGCTGCCTGCGGGATGGTGCAGGCTGGAACCCCCTGCTTTTGGAATGAAATTTGAACAAGCACTATTTTGTTGAGAGCAATGGGTTTCAATGCTACGGGAAAGACTGCCAGCCCATCGCTGCCGGTAGTAGCGGTTAATGTAGTAGTACTGCCATCCGGCCATAGCACTACAGCGGTTCCGCTTGCTCCTGCGACCCCAACAGGGTTACCGTCAACGGTATGCGTAAATTTGGCGTAGACATCTACAGTGCTTGATGGGCTATATGGCGGCGATGTATTGGTTGCCCATCCCCCACAGGCGTAATCAGGAAATGCCGGTGTTGGCGAGCCATTGACCACCCCTAAATTGACGGTGACCGTGACGACAGGGTTGGTCGAAGCGAACTGAGCGTTGCTATTGCCACAAGAGACCACGAGGATGCTCAGTAAAAAGAAGAGGACGACAGCCCCACATTTTATCAAAGAAGAGACAGAAGTATTTTTTTGCCATTGTTTCCAGTGTTGCGACCACATCGAATAAGAACCACCTTTATCTATCTGTTTATCATATTCGTGAATCAGTATAGCACGAGCGAGCTTAAATACTGCATAACGCGCGATTTTTACCAAAAAAGTACTACCCCTGGTTGCCTTTTACGGGTAGGTACTGTTAAAAATAAACGCGATCTGAGGAAAGAAATAACTGTTTGGGGAACTCTGAATTGAATAACAGGGCAAAGGAGGACGGCCTGGCGGATAGGCATACCCATCCGCCAGGCCGTCCTCCTTTGCCCTGTTGCTTGAGGCCGCATTGTTCTTACTGGACTATCACAGTCAGATTCATGCCTGGGTGAATAGAGCAGTAGTAATGGAACGTGCCCGCCGTATTAAATGTACCGAGTGGCGCGCTATCATTTCCTGCGAATTTAATGTCATTCGCAACCGGAGCGCCCGGTTCTACCTTTTTGACTGCGTTGCTGTTACTGACCCAGCTGCCATTGTAAATTTCGTGTGGGACAGGCGCATCATCAATCAGAGTGAGCGTATCCCCTTTCTTGATAGTGATCGAGGGGACGAGGAAATTGGACCCGCCCATATGAACCACCGGGCCGCTAGAGCTCGTTTCTTCCCTGATCGAACATGCGGCCAATAGCGCGGTCAGCAGACCGAATAGAATGACGCCTACGAGAACCTTTTTATACATCGGGGTTTCCTTTCAAGTTTATTTTCCGCACATAGACTCTCTGCACCGGATTCTTTAGAAGATAATTTCGTGGTGCTTCTAGTAATTACTATAGCAGAATCATTGCGAGCGTGCCAGAGTATTTGTTCTGGTGATTACCTATAAGTGGGCCAGAGATGCTTCGTTGCACTCAGCATGACATGCCCCACGCTGTCATGCTGAGTGCAACGAAGCATCTCTGGCGCCTTCCATGTAACTGAGCCACCTCATCTGAGTCGCCCGACTTCTGGGTAATTACCAGTATTTGTTGCTGTTCAGGCACGGTGCTTTTCAAGTAAAAGAGACAAGGAACGATGATGCCCTTGCCTCGCTACATCTAGCAGCAAGCATATTTTACCACAACGTTGCAAGGTGCCAGAGTGAGGGCTCAACCTGAGCACTTCACTGGTGGTCGCTGAAGTTTTCTATCTTTTGAAGCCATTCCTCATGACGAGGTTCGTGACGCTTTCATGATACCTTCTCTTTATACTGCAAGGGTAGAAGGGGTACTATGTTTTGCTCACCTGTGAAGGATGCAAGCCATGCAGCAGCAAGTGATACAAGAGGTGAGGCTGCTGACTAACCAACCTGGAAGTAGCTTTGCCGGTTGAAGTCTCTGCCGAAAGATGAAAGATAGAGGGTGAGGAGAAAACCGTACGATGATAGGCACGCAAACTCGTCAAAAGTTATCGACCACTGAGAAGATCGCCGCCTTGAGTAAGGTAGGGGTTAGACTGCTGACCGCACTGGATGAAATTCACCTCATGCATTTCATTGCCAAAACGGCTCGTGACGTAACCGGTGCCACTTTTGCGGCATTGAGCCTACGGCCGGTGCATGAAGAAGGTCAGGTAAGGATGTCTTCGGAGAGAGATCTCTTTCACATGGTGGCCGTAGTGGGGATCAGCCCTGAGCAAGAAGTGTTCTTGCGCCACATGTTGTTGGCACGAGAAGGATTACTGGCTTCTCTCTTTCGCCAGGGTGTCCCGGTCCTGATGGATAATGTACCCACCCTTGTCCCCTCTGAAGTATCCTCGTCATCCGATCCTGGCGATGCTATCAGACTGCCGGCCCAGACCGCTGCCATCCCAGATATAGCTGTGGAAGATAGGCGTTCAGCGGGTATTCCGCCAGAGCATCCCCTGCTACGGAGTTTTCTCGAAGTGCCCTTGCTGACGAGCCAGGGAGAAGTACGTGGTGGACTGCTATTGGGACACAGCGAGCCTGGACACTTTACCGTTGAGGATAAAGACCTGCTCGTGAGCCTGGCTACCCAGGCAGCTATGGCGCTGGAACATGCCCGGCTCTCTCAGGTTGCGCGCAGACAGGCCGTTATGGTAGAACGGATCTTTGCCGGTCTAAGCGATGGGGTCATACTCGTTGACCGGCGGCGCAATATTTTGTATGAAAATGCCGCGTCGCGCCTGGTGCGCGAGCAATTCGCAAGTATGCCTGGAGGGAAGCAGGCCATCGAAGCCCTCCTCTACACCCCGGCACAACGCGCTTTGCGGCAAGAAGTGGTGAAGGATATCCTGGTACACCTGGAGGATGAGCATGGCGACGTGAGAGAATATACTGTGTCTGCCTCGCTTCTCCCTCTTTCACTGGGATCCATGGGATCACTATCCTCTGCTCCAGGAGCAAGGCGAGCGCAGGGTGGCGAACCGGGCGTTGTAGTACTCTGGCATGATGTGACAGAGCGACGTATTCGCGAGGCCGAGCGCCAGGCGCGTGCTGAGATGGAAGACCGCCTCGCCACCCTCCAATTGATCCTGGACGAGCTTCCCAGCGGCGTCTTCCTGGTCTACGGACATAACGCCCGGCTGCTGTTAGCCAATCGTGCTATGACCACCATCTGGGAAGCTACCTGGCCGCAGGGACAACCGATGGACGAGTTTCTGGCGCAGAATGGCGTTGGCCTGCTCGACATGCATGAACAGCCTCTAATTTTTGAGCAACTCGCGACCTTGAGAGCGGTACGCCATGGCGAGACGGTACGACAGGTGCAGTCTATTATCCGCCAACCCAATGGAACGACTCTTTCGGTACTGGTCAATGCGATTCCGCTTGACGCGCATCGTCTCAAGCTTACATTCTTCCAACCAGGAGGATTTTCGATGGAAGAACCGCCATATGTAGCGCTTGTTAACTACCAGGATGTCACCATCTTGAGAGAGGCCGATCAGTTGAAAGATAAGTTCATCGGGACGGCAGCGCACGAACTGCGCCACCCGGTGGCCGTTCTGAGAGGATATGTGCAGATGTTGCTCCGGCAAAACAAACGTGGCAAATGGCCTAAACTCCTCGACAGACAGGAGGAAGCGCTTCAAAGCATTGATCAATCTACGGCGCAGCTGGTAGAGCTGTCTGAAGATTTGCTCGATGTGACACGCCTGCAAGGTGGAGGGGTACAGTTGCACTGCGAACCGGTAGACCTGGTAGTGCTGGTACAGCGAATGGTGCAGCAGGTGCAGGTGACGACCGACCGTCATATGCTTACTCTGGTGACCACAGTGCCGTCACTGGTGGTGAATGCCGACCCGGTGCGCATCGAGCAGGTGCTCTCCAATCTGCTCAGCAATGCCATCAGATATAGTCCAGAAGGTGGTATGGTAGAGATTACAATCTCTGAGGTAGTTGACACACATGGGGCTTGCGTGAGCATCCGTGACAGTGGGATAGGCATTCCTGAAAAGGACCAGGCTCGCATCTTTGGTCAATTCGCGCGTGCCAGCAACGCCGAAAGCTACGGGATCGGGGGGACGGGATTGGGGCTTTATCTCTGCCGGGAAGTCATCGAGCGGCACCATGGGCGTATCTGGTTCGAGTCCAAAGAAGGGCAGGGCACAGCTTTCTCCGTGGCATTACCAGGCGTCTACGCAGCCCCTGATCCCGCAAGTGCTTAAAAATGAGATATCCCAGGCAACTGTATAGTGGCCTGGGACCGTCCTATTTCACGATTGGTAGCGCATACGGGAGTCGAACCCGTGATCTCCGCCTTGAGAGGGCGGCGTCCTGGACCACTAGACGAATGCGCCATATCCTTTTTGCTTGTGACCCTATAATAACCCTAACAACGCTACTTGTCAATAGAAAATGGCTGGTGATTATCTATAAGTTGCGAGGGATTCTTCGCTGCGCTCAGAATGACACACTCGCCGGCGAGTGTGTCATTCTGAGCGCAGCGAAGAATCCCTGGTGTGAAGCCGTGCAACTGCCTCGACTTCCGCCACCCAGCCTACTTATGGGTAAACATCATGCGCCTGCGGCGCACTCCCACCGATGCAAATCGCGTGGCGGATTTTCGGAAGAATCATCGTAAAATGTGGTTGAACGTGTTGAACATCCCTGGCGCCGACAAGGTACTCCTTGCCAGCGCCAGGTGTATCTACCTGTGCAGGTCGACGAAATGTTCTTCGCCGTGGCGTAGGAATTTAAACGCCAGGCGTGTCCAGTGTTCGGGCAGGCATGGATTGGTCGTGTAGCCTTCGTCTGTCACGGTGAGACCGGCAAAGCCGAAAACGGTGGCCTGCCAGACCGCGCCACAGCATGCCAGGTGAATGCCCTCGGCGCTATTGCCACGGGGATTCTCCAGATCGACCAGCGCTCCTTTCATGAAGAGATTGTAGGCAGTGTCGACATAGCCTAGCTCGCAGGCCAGGATGACATGCAGGGCCGGCGTAAGCGAGGAACCATAGTCGTGATCGGTGATGGGATAATAGTATTCCCAGTTGGCCCGCTTGGTCTCCAGGTCGAAATGGTCTCGCAAGAGCGTTAGCAACATCAACACATCGGCCTGCTTGATGATCTGGTATTGCTGCACCGGCTTCATGCCCAGAATCGCCTGGTAGGAGGCGGTGCGACCCTTGTAATCCTGCTGGTCGAGATGCTCCAGGTCGAAGAAGCCATCGAATTGCTCGAAAACGTGCGTTTGCTCGTTTTGCGGGATGCGCATCTTTTCAGCAACCTCGCGCCAATGGTTCAGGCGCTCATCGGTTAAATCGAGCTTGCGCTCCATTTCCCGCTCTTTGCCGGGGCTGGTTTTGCGCAGCCAGTGCAGAACATCCATGGCTGTCTGGATGTTCCACTTTGCCATGTAGTTGGTGTAGACATTGTTGTTGACGTGCTCATGCCATTCGTCGGGGCCAATCACGTCATTGATTTCGTAATCGTCGCGCTCGGCATTATAGCTTGCCCGGCTGCCCCAAAATTTTGCTGTGTTGAGCAGTATTTCGGCGCCATAATCTCGCATGAACTCATCATCGCCTGAAACATACCAGTAGTGCCAGGTAGCAAAGGCGATGCTGGCGGTGATATGTATTTCTATGTGACCGTTCAAAACCGGGATAAGTTCGCCGCTTTCTGGATGCACAATCGATATAGGGGTAGCCTCCTGTCCATCGAGCGTGCTTTCCCAGGGATATTGAGCGCCCTGGTAGCCGTTATGCTCGGCCTTGGCACGGGCAGCAGGTAGCAGGCGATAGCGGTAAAGCAGCAGGTAGCGCGCGATATCTGGATGTTCGTAGATGTAGTAAGGCAGCATGAAGATTTCGGTATCGTGGAAGACGTGGCCACGATAGCCAAAACCGGTCAGGCCTTTCGCCGCAATGCTGTAACGGCTATCATCTGGCGCCACGCTGATGCGCAGCTGGTAAATATTGTAACGGATGGCCTGCTGTGCCTTATCGTCTCCCTCAATGATAATGTCCGACTGCTGCCAGTATTTTTGCCAGGCCTCGTCGTTTTTTGCGCGCAGGGACAGGTAGGGATCAATTCTTTTATCCTGCGCTGCCGCATGGTCTTGAGCGTCCGCTTCAGTGGTCTCCGTGGCATCGCCCATCTTGAGAATCTGGTGTATATGCTTCATTGTTACCGGGAGCAGGTCGGACACATCGCGAGAAGTATACATCACCACAATCTTTTCCGCTGTGATCGTCTCACCTGTTGAGAGGCAGCCCCCAAGATGGATGGCCGGGGCGATGTCGGATTCGATGAGGTTTTTGTGAAAACCGGGCGTTGCGGTATCGAAGCTCATAGCCTGGACAAGCCGTACATGGGAATGGCGCGTCTGGCTGTACAGCCAGATCAAATTGCCATCGTGACCCTGATCGATGGTTTCCCAGTGCAGTATGTCGTGGTTGCCGACGGCGGTATTGAGGGACGCGCGTACAGTGATGTTAGCTTCTACCATGCCCTCCGGTAGTTGCTCAACAGTGGCGCTGTAGCGAATTGCTCCCACGTGTTCGTCGGCCAGGCTTGCGAAGCGCTCTATATCAAATTTGATGCGAATCCCCGAAGGACTCTCCCAGCGTACATGGCGGGTAAGAACTCCGTTCCGCAAATCGAGCGTGCGTGAAAATTCGAGAATCTTTCCTCTATCCAGCCGAAAACGCTCGTCGTTGACGAAAAGCACAATACGCAGCCAATCGGGAACATTCGCCAGTTCCTCTTTTCCGATAGGAATATTGTCAAACACCCCATAGAGCAGTGTGGCAGGGGTGGCTCCAAGGTGTCCCTCTTCGAGGGAGCCACGCGTGGCGAAATAACCATTGCCTATCGTATAAACGGTTTCGTCAACGTTGAGCTTTTTAGGGTCAAATCTATCTTGTTGTATTTGCCAGACGTTCACAAATAGCCCCTTCCGCAGGTATATTCAACTATGCCAGCATGTCTTCTAAGCTCTTGTTGGCGAGCGTGGGAATCACCTTATCGGCCCGGTGGAAGCGGTCCTCCGGTCCGATACCGAGCGCCTGCATGCCCGCCGTCTTAATGGCTTCGATACCCGCGTCCGCGTCCTCGACGCCCAGGCAATCGACCGTAGGGATATTGACAAGGCCTGCCGCGAAAACGAAAAGATCGGGCGCGGGTTTGCTATTTACAACGCAGTAGCCATCGGAAACGCCATCGAGATACCCCATAATATCCAGGTGTTCGAGTACCGTGCGAGAGTTTTTGCTGCCTGAAGCAATGGCAATTTTGATTCCCGCGTCCCGGATCTCTTGCAGCAACTTTCTACCTCCCGGCACCAAATCATTTGGCGTCATATCCTTGATCATATCGTTATAATACCTGTTTTTCCGATCCATCATCTCCTGAATCTGGTCTTCAGAGTAGGTGCGACCGCGAATGATATACATTAAGGACTCACGCCGGCTCACGCCGCGCAGGTGCTCATCGTTTTCCTCGCGCGTGAAAGGAATCCCCTCTTCATCTGCCAGCCGCTTCCATGCTCGATAGTGATATTCCGAAGTATCGGTCAGGACTCCATCCAGGTCAAAGAGAATGGCCTTTGGTTTTTTCATGGTAAGAATGCTCCTATGTTAATTTGACTGGCGCGTGATAGCAGGTGTTAAGTGATATCAATTTTACCGTTACTTCAATCACGTGCCATCTTGAGAGAAGGTAGCATGCAAAAGTAGTATGCAGGCGCGCCTCATATAATTATATAATGCTACAAAACCACCGGGTCGATTCATTAGATATTGTAGTACCGGAGGACAGCTTTGAGCCAGGACAACGAGAACTGGAATATTCCATCGCAACCATGCCCCGTATGCGGCGCGAGTGCGGAATCGCGTATATGGTCCAGATTTGCCAATAATGCCTATACGCACATTATTTCCAAGAAACATCAGATCATGGGTACTATAACGATTCCGCTCGTCTGTACACAATGTGGCTTCGTCCAATTGTTCGTCGATCCGACGGATTTTCGCGACGACCAGGTTCCTGGATGATGGAATGGATCGAGAGCTTTTCCTTGCTTATTTCTCCAGCGCTGCCAGTATCGTTTCATCTGGCAAGGGCGTGTTCTCTCCGCGCCATAGTGGATGCCCGCCTGGTTCGTTGCGCGTGTCCCAATAGATTTCCAGGCCGTTGCCGTCGGGATCATCAAAATACATCGCCCAGCTAATGTAATGATCGACAGGAGCTACCGGAATGCCGGCATCTTTGAGGGTGCGGTATGCTGCCGCGAACGAGCGTTTATCCGGTACTTCGAAGGCGACGTGATATAATCCTGTTCCGTGAGCGGGAGGCTGTGGCGCGTTGGGTCCAACATTTTGTAAGGCAATCTCGTGATGGAACGTGCCACCGGTCAGGAATACATAGGCATTGTCCACCTGTTCCGTTACATGTAATCCCAGAAATCGCGTATAGAAATCGATGGAACGCTGTAAGTCGCGCACTTTCAGGTGCGCATGGCCGATTTTTGTGGAATAGTGCATGCACTGTCTCCTATCTGTATAAGCTGGCCAGGAATAAGCACCGTACAAGGACTGGTATACCAGCCAGCAATCGGTGTGTCAACGGCCAAAAAGAGTCGTTATCTCTTCCAACGTAGGGAAGTATGTTATAATTCCGCCATAGCAGAGCACAATAGATTGAGGTTGGCCGCATGAAACTTTCAACACGTTTTGAGGAAGCGCTGGTCTTTGCGACACGGCTGCATGCTGAACAGACGCGCAAGGGTACAGCTGTTCCATATATCGCGCATTTGCTGGCGGTTACCGCGCTTGTCTTTGAACATGGCGGCGGTGAGGACGAAGCGATTGCCGCGCTGCTACATGACTCGATTGAAGATCAGGGCGGGGCATCCACTCGTGAGGCGATTCGCCGGCGATTCGGCGAGAATGTCGTCCAGATCGTCGATGGCTGCACGGATACCGATGTGTTTCCGAAACCCCCCTGGCGGCAGCGCAAGGAGGCTTATCTGGCCCATATCAGCAAGGCTCCGGCCTCTGTACGCCTGGTTTCCGCCGCCGATAAATTGCATAACGCCCGCGCCATCCTGGAGGATTATCGTATCGTGGGAGAAGCCCTCTGGAAGCGCTTCAATGGTGGGAAAGAGGGAACGCTCTGGTACTATCGCGCGGTGGTTGACGCATTGCGCGAGGCTGGCGCGACGCCCTTAGTTGATGAATTAGATCGCGTAGTAGCGGAAATTGAACATCTTGCCGGAGGGCATGGCATTGAAGATCATCCACAGCCGTAAAGGTTTTGATTCGAGCATTGGAAAAGTACCCAGCCCCATTCTTCCTTCTGGAGAACTCTGCTCATTGCCGATACCTGAAAGCGTTCCTGGTTATCTCTCAAGGTGTTATGAAGATATCAAGTTTGGTGACCTGAAGCTGGGCGTAATTGTTCGTGATCTCACAAAAGGCCGTATCAGTCCGGGTGAGAGTGCGCACCTCGATCCTGATCTATATGCCGGCAGCATTCCCCGGCGACCCGGTTGGAAGCCCATTTTTGGGCAGGCGAATGCGGCGGAAAGTCACTTGCAAAATCATCACGTAAAAGCCGGGGATATCTTTCTTTTCTATGGCTGGTTCAAACGAGTCGAGCTACATCATGGCGCCTTTCGCTACGTGAAAAGTGCTCCTGATCAGCACGTCATATTCGGCTGGCTGCAAATCGAACGGCGCATCCCTGTACAGAACCGGTCGGAGATTCCTGTATGGGCTTTAGATCACGCGCATTGTATACGCAAGCAACGGTCTAACATCGATTCGATCTATATTGCGGCTGATCGCCTGCGACTGCCGGGGATAAGCGTTGATCTGCCAGGAGCAGGAATTTTTCCAGGATTTCATCCTCTGCTGTGCCTGACTGCCGGGGGCATGTCCAGAAGTATATGGCGGCTGCCATCATGGTTTTATCCTGAAGGAAAAGAATCTTGCCTTACTTATCACGCGAAGCCGAACCAATGGAAACTTGAACAGGATTATGCCTTGTTAAAGACCGTCGCGCAGGGGCAGGAATTTATCCTCGATTGCCAGCATTATCCAGAGGCGCTAGAGTGGCTGTCTGGCATCTTCTCTGCCTGTTTTTCTCCTGCGCAAAACTTACTTGCTGAGTAATACGTGTTACTAAAAAAGGCTGGTAGATAGACATCTTCTTTGGAATGCATGGCGAAAGGCAGGAGATTACTATGACTTTTCCCATCAACGTAGGATTGCCGCAGGTTATTGAATTAATAGTAGCTCTCATAGGTCTTGTGTTGCTCATCTCCGCCATCAGAAGCCTGCTTCCACATAGGTCATACCCGAGCGAAGATGAGAAGGAAGAGTACAGGCGTACCGGAAGGTGGCCGCGCCGTCGCTGGTACCGACGTCGTTTTCGTTGGGAACATGGTATCGGTGGGATTATCTTACTGGTAGTTGCGGTTTCGCTGTTGTGGTTGACGTTCCTGGTGCAGAGTTACCTGGGCTATACTTCGGATATTAAGGTAGCAGAGGTAAAGGCCCATATGTTTTCAAATGCGCCACACCAGATGAACGTTGAACTGATTCTTTACAATCAGGATGGTCATGTGACATCCGACCAATACTATTCTGTGCTGGGCGACGAGTGGATGTTGCAGGCTGATTTCATCAAATTTCCTACCTGGATGAACATTTTAGGATTTCACGCGGGCTATAAGCTCACACGGCTGGAAGGAAGCTATCAGGATCCAAATCTCGAGCGCAACTCCAAACATACAGTCGTGGAACTAAACGGCGGCGAAGATAATTTCTTCAAGACCATGCAAAGCGATCGCCAGTGGTTCTCACCTTTTGTCGACGCCTATTACGGGAATGCCGTCTTTGAACCGGGCAATGGCACCTTTGACGTTTATGCCTCACAGACGGGCTTGTATGCTAAACAGATCAGTAATATACCGGCAGGCTTTCCCATACTGGCAACTTTCTATCCGTTTGTGCCATTGGTCGATCTACCGTCGCAGTATATTACAAAGATTGAATGATGCTGCTGGCAACTCAGGTCATCGCTTGCGGTTAAACTGCGTGTTCAATACGATCACAACGACCAGAAGCCCCACCGCCAGGTAGCCAGAAGAAAAGTTCTTACCTCATAGACTACACAAAAGGTTCGTTATAATGCCTGGTCAACGCGTTGATTCATCCGTAGCCAGCAAGTGACTTCTCCAGCTGTTCAACGGTAATGGCCCACGCGCCGGATTCTGGATCGATCAACGCGAAGTGATCGACGCCCTCAAGTTCAATAAACGTAATCGGATCGTTGACTGCTCTGGCCTTTGCCACGTAATCCAGGCTCATTTGCAAGGGAACGCTATCATCAGCCGTCCCGTGAATGACCACCTGCGAAATGCCCAGCGGCAGAAGGGCTGCGGGTGAGGCATCCCTGTAGCGCTCTAGCAGATCATCGAAGTCGCCCCCAAGTAGTTCGATAACGGCCCCGTTGCTGAGGCGCAACTTCCATGCCAACTCCAGGTCAACAACGCCGGCGAGACTGATGGTTCCTATCAGAGGGAGCGGCCTGGTTGTGGTCGCCAGAGGGCTATCTGGTGCCAGGCGCGGTCGCGCCGCCAGCCAGAATGCCAGGTGCCCCCCGGCGGAATGGCCAACAGGAATCACGCGCTGCAAGTCCAGGTTATACGCGGGCGCGATTTCCTGAAGATAATCGGCGGCAAGAGCCACATCAACAAAGGTTCCTGGCCATCCGCCTCCCTCGTTACCCACACGCCGGTACTCGATATTCCATGCCGCGATTGCTCGTTGTGCGAGGTCCTCTGCAAGACTCGTCATGAGATCAAGCCCATAACGCGCGCGCCAGTATCCACCATGGATAAGTATGACTACCGGATGCGGCCCTGCGCTTTCTGGAAGATACAACTCGCCGAAATTGAGTGGCTCAGGCCCATAAGCCAGCCGTATTGTCCTGGCGTTAGAGGCAGCCCGTATGTTCTGTTCATCAGGTTCTGCCGGATGCATAGGTGTTCCTCCACTCACTCAAAAATAATCTGATCCAGCTATCCAGGATTGTTCTGTTGGGAAGAGAATGTTGAGTGCGGGCGTGAATTCTGATTTATTGTAACACAGAAAACCGCCTGGAATCCAGTTTGAAAAACTGATGATTCGCTATAAGCGGGCGAGAGATGCTTCGTGGCACTCAGCATGACATGCCCCACGCTGTCATGCTGAGTGCCACGAAGCATCTCTCGCCCCTTTCATGCAGCTGAGCCGCCCGACCGCTGGGGAAACGTCATGCGCCTGCGTCGCACTCCTACTGATGAAAATCGCCTGGGGATTTTCGGAAGAATCATCGATGAAAAAGCCTATCATGTGGTGAACCCTGAAGAAATTGGTACCGGAAGTCTTTTATTCTCAGCACAAGTATGTTAGAATTTGTTTGGGGAAATTCTATGGAAAGTGGAATGTTCGTTTACCTGAAGGAGAGAGCCATGAATCATCCAGCGCACCTCTCTTTACATGGTGGTCAACGAGCAAGAAAGATCATCCTCATTGTCGAAGATGACGAAAGCATTGGCGAACTTCTTGCCCTGGCTATTACACAAGAGAGCGAGTATCAACCTGTAGTGGCCCGTTCCAGTAGACAAGCTCTTGGAATCATCTCGCAAGTCAAACCAGACTTGCTGCTCATCGATTGTCATTTACAACGAGGGAATGGTCTTGACCTCTACGACCAGATCCTTGCAATACATGGATTTGAAGACATACCTGCCATATTTTTAACCATGGACGACGAACCGCTCCGGCCTATTTTCGCGCAACGTCACCTTGCATCCCTTGAGAAGCCGTTCGACCTGGATAATCTATTTCAGGCCATTGAAGATCATATCCACCTGTTGAACCCGGCCAGTTGTGCTATATCGTAAAATACAGATGAGAGCATGAGTTCTCTAGCTGTCTGCGTCTCCCTGTAGAGAAAAGTCAGGGAGCAACTCGTGCTGCATTTGGTAAGTAACAACTAGAGGAGGGCGATAGGTAACGGTTTGAAAAAGAAGACGAAGTATAAATCACCACCTCCACGCCAGCAAAATCAACTGTTGAATATTTCAGCGCTTGCGCTAATAGCAGCGGCGCTGGCGATTGGCGACTGGCTCACAACTGCCCGGCAATCTCCCTGGTTTTTTATTGCTGCTGTAGTGGTGGGCGTTGTTATCTTTGTTGTTGTGCGCAGGTATAATTCGAGACCAATGTAGGAGCAGCATCACACGTAATGGTTCCGTTTGCCCATCGACAGGCGTGAGTGATACACTCCTTTTGGTGCCGGTTAGCGTCCTTGTAAGCGCTTTACCGGCATATTGAGATGTCCATCTCAGCTATTTGGCGTATTCCTTTTGGGAATAGCTTGAGTTAGTAAGAGTGTGAAGTGAAAGGAGTGAATCTATGGTAAAGGCAGAGCGACATGCGCAAGTTGAATGGCAAGGTAGCCTTGTGAAAGGTAATGGGAAGATTGTCGAGGTCGGCAGTGGAGCGATAGGGCAACTACCGATTACCTGGGCTTCGCGTACCGAGCGTTCTGATGGGAGAACGAGTCCTGAAGAGTTGATCGCGGCAGCGCACGCGGCCTGTTATGCGATGGCATTTTCACATGCTCTGGCACAGGCCGGAACACCGGCTGAGAGTCTGAATGTGAACGCAACCTGCACGTTCGAGCAGGTCGAGGGCGGATTCAAGATCACGACTATGAACCTGGATGTGAAGGGTAAGGTTCCAGGCATGGACGAGGCGAGTTTTGAAAAGGCCGCTCAGCAGGCTGAACAAGGTTGCCCCGTATCGAATGCGTTACGCAATAATGTACAGATTCGGCTCAATGCTCACCTCGAAAGCTAAAACGGTCTTCGAGCAAGCAATGTTGTAGAGGGGGCATGCATTGCGCCAGGAGGGGAAAAGATGTCAGACTACCTGTACCTTTATGATTATCGCACGCGTGTTGCCGCGATGTACCGGGCAAGGGCGCAGGCGCTGCTGGCCGGTGAGGATGCTGCCGGTGTCTGGAAACGTTTTCATGAGGCCAAAGATGATCTCTTCGCGCATCATCCACAATCGGCATTAAGCGAGGAGCAGCGCCGCAATTTCCAGGGTCTGCGCTATTTCCCCTACAATCCGGCGCTATGTGTAATTGCCGGGGTCGATACTAACGTAGAACCGGTGCAATTAACTGTGCCCATGGATGCCGAGGAGTCGATGACGATGACAAGGGTAGGCCGCCTCCATTTCACAGTAGAGAATCAGGATGTTGTCCTGGCTTTCTACTGGCTGAACATCTATGGTGGTGGCCTATTCCTGCCTTTTCGTGATGCTAGCTGTCCTGCTGAAAGCTATGGTGGTGGCCGTTATCTCTTTGACACCATTAAGGGCAGCGATTTTTTGCCCGCGCCAGGCAGCACCGGATTAGAACGTATCGTGCTTGACTTTAACTACGCCTACAATCCCTCGTGCGCCTATAACGATAGATGGGTCTGTCCATTAGCTCCCCTGGAAAACCGGCTCAACATCCCAATTCGCGCGGGCGAGATGAATTTCAAACACTGAGGCCGGCCACGATTTGTGGAAGAACCAGCCCTGCTTGTTCGTGAATAACTACGTCCGCGTAATCATCCAGCGGTGTCGGCTGCAAATTAATGATGATGAAAGGCACATCGCGGCTCAGTGCCAGCCTTGGTAGTGCCGCGGCGGGTGTGACTTTGAGCGACGAACCGACGACCAGAAAAAGATCGCAGGATGTTGCCATCTCCTTCGCGCGAGTCAATGCTTGCTCTGGAACCTTCTGCCCAAATAAGATCGTCGCCGCCTTGAGGAATCCTCCGCATTCGGAGCAGCGCGGATCGATCTCGCCCGCGTCGACTCGTTGCTGCAGCTCTTTGATGGAGGAGCGACGACCGCACAGGGTACATGCGGCCTCTCGTGATGTCCCATGCAATTCAACGATGCGCTCAGGCTGGTTGCCTGCATCGAAGTGCAGCCCGTCGAAATTCTGAGTGATGATGCCAAGCAAGATACCGCGGCGTTCGAGTTCGGCCAGCGCTTTGTGGGCTGCATTTGGCTGTGCTGCTGCGACCTGTCCCGAGAGACTGCGGCGCGTTTGCCAGTATTTTTGCCGTGCCTCCGGCTTATGCAAAAAGTCAAAATAGCTGACGGGCGACTCTTGCTGCCAGATGGAGCCAGGGCTGCGAAAATCAGGGATGCCTGACTCGGTGCTGATGCCCGCGCCTGTCAGCGCAACGATGCGCCTTGCCGCCTGCATCAGTTCGATTGCATCCTGAAGCTGTTCCTGAAGACTTAGCATGATGATGAATGATGACCTGTGTTTCAAACAAATAGGAATAACAATATATGCCGATAGTATACTGTGATGCTGGAAAATTGCGCAAGGTTCAAAATATCATCCTTTTCAACCGGTTGCTCGATAATGATTGTTTCCCCTAAAGGAGAAGTTTTTCAAGAACTGCCTTTAGGGGAAACGACTATACTGAGGTGCAAACTTCATCTTTCTGATGTATCGAACTGGTATCTCAGTCAAAGAAGAACGGATATTCTGAGCCTTTCCTATAAAGGACGATGATTCCTCTCATCCGTATTGCACGCTCCCGCCAGCGCCATCGTCGGGAACACGTGCCTGTAGAGGTGGTAATTGATGTAGAAATCGCGCGGGAAACCGGTACCAGTGAACTCGCGTTCTTCCCATGTGCCGTCTGCCTGCTGTGTAGCGCGCAGATAGTCCAGTCCGCGCTGGCAGGCTGTATGCCGGCCCAATCCGGCCAGTTGTAGAGAGATGATGGCCCAGGCCGTTTGCGATGCTGTGCTTTTCCCAATACCCGCGAATGAGCTGTCTACATACGAGTAGCAGGATTCGCCCCAGCCGCCATCATCGTTCTGGTGTTTCAGCAGCCAGGCACAGCCCCTATCGATCATGTCCTGCACGCTATATCCAGTATCGCGCAATGCGGCGAGCGCCGAGATGACGCACCATGTTCCATAAATGTAATTAACGCCCCAGCGTCCAAACCAGGAGCCATCCGGGCGCTGCGTGCGGCGCAAGTATTTGAGGGCTTTTCGTATGATAAGCTCCTTGTCCTGGGCATCTACGTGCGCCAGCATTTCCAGTACGTGAGCCGTAACATCTTCAGTGGGCGGGTCCAGCAGTGCTCCAAAGTCGGCGAATGGCAACTTGTAGACAATCGCTCGCGTATTGTCCTTGTCGAATGCTCCCCACGCTCCATTGCTCGACCGCGTAACCAGCACCCACTGAACCGCGCGCTCCACCGGATTCCGCACGATTGCCTCTTCACCTGCTTCGAGCAGTGCCAGCACGACAACCGCCGTGTCGTCGATATCGGGATAAATATCATTATCAAATTCAAATGCCCAGCCACCACATGGCAACTTGCCGCAACGCACCTGCCAATCACCACCCGTGAAAATCTGCTCCTGCAGGAGCCACTGGACCGCGCGCCTCATAGCAGGATGATCGCGCTGGATACCGGCGTGGCGTAGAGCCAGCATTGCCCAGGCAGTATCCCAGACCGGAGACATACAGGCTTGAAAACGCCACCCCGTCTCGTCTTCCAGTGAGAAAACCTCGTGTCCCTCGATTCCTTTGCGCATGACCGGGGAATCGACATCCATGCCCTCCAGGTACAGGGCAATCAGCGAATAGACCCAGGGCGGTTGGATACCACCCCAGCTTCCATCCGCCTCCTGGCGTTCTACGATCCAATCGACCACCATGCGCCTGGCGCGTTTCCGACCAGGCTTCCATGGCGATGTCTCGTAAAGTTTAAGGAGCTTATCGGCCCACCAGAAGATTCCTGACCCCGGGACGCGTGTCAGCATGCCCTCAGTTCCCGGAACGACCAGTTCGGGCACACTGCAGCCCAACGGTTTTACCGGGCGACGAGAGATCACGATCAGCAGCGGAGCAATAGTCCCGCGCGCCCAGCAAGCGAAGTCGTAGAGGTTGAACGGCACATTTGGCGGTAGGTAGATCAACTCCGGCGGCATCGTCGGGATTCCGGACCAGGGATACTCGCCGAATAGCGCCAGCCAGATTTTGGTGAAGACTCTGGCCTTCGCTACACCCCCCAGTTGATGTATGATTGCCAGCGCCCGCCGCATCGCTTCATTAGCGGGATCGACTCCCAGGACTTTGAGCGCGACATAGGCTTCGATTGTCGTGCTCAGGTCCGCGGGTCCATCGAAATAAAGCGCCCACGAGCCATCAGCACGTTGATTGTGCAAAATATGCCGGATGGCTCCCTCTCTGATCCGATCCAGGTTGGTTTCTAATTCCAGAAAGCGCAGCAGCAGGACGTGTTCTGCCGTCATCGTCACGTTTGTCTCCAGTTCGCCGCACCACCAGCCCTCGGCATCCTGGTGGTCTAAAAGCCACTGTACGGCGCGATCAAGTGCTTGCTGCAACTGAGATTCGTTTTCCTTGCTCAGCACATGCTTTTCCATCTATCAGGTCCTTCGTGCTTTTACCATCCATTAACATTGTTCATCTATCATACGTATATAGAAGGCAATCATCTCTACCGCTTATGTGCTGATCAGGTTGCATACCCTGATTGCGTATGATAGGTTATTTACAAGTCTTGCTTCATTTTTTATTATAGCAGGAAAGAGAATATATTTTCTCTTCCCATGGGGTCAGTGGAAAAGCCAGAAAGCGTGAGATGTGGTAACTTTATGCCATTTTGAGCAATACGTGGAATGGCAAGTTGTCGTCTCAGGCAGCGTTATTGTTTATTCACAAAGGAGATAGGAGCGAGCTATGGCGGTCACGTTACGACAAAATCTACGAATTGGGGCGTATATTATCAAGCAGCGTTTGAAGGGTCGCGAGAAGTTTCCGCTGGTGTTACAGCTTGAACCGCTCTACCAGTGCAACCTGGCCTGCGCGGGCTGCGGTAAGATACAGCACCCACAGGACATCCTGGCGCGGCGGCTGTCGGTGCAGCAGTGTATCGACGCGGTTGAGGAGTGCGGCGCGCCAATCGTTTCTATCGCCGGGGGAGAGCCGCTGATCCATCGCGAGATCGATCAAATCGCGGCGGCGTTGATAGAGCGCAAGCGCTTTGTCTACCTGTGTACCAACGCCATCCTCATGGGCAAGAAGCTCGATCTGTTTAAACCTTCGCCGTATTTTTCCTGGTCGGTTCACATCGATGGCTTGAGGGAGCGCCATGACGAATCGGTTGCCAGGCAAGGCGTATTCGATAAGGCGATTGCGGCAATCAAGGAAGCCAAGCGCCGGGGATTTCGCGTGACCACCAACACCACATTTTTTACCCAGGACGATGCGCGCAGCATCCGTGACGTACTTGATTTCCTGAACGACGACTTGCAGGTAGATGCGATGCAAATTTCGCCCGGCTATGCCTACGAGAAAGCTCCCGATCAGGAACATTTTCTCGGTGTTGCGCGGACGCGTGAGATCTTTCGCCAGGCCTTCGCGGATGGCAGGCGCAAGAAGTGGCGTCTAAACCACTCCCCGCTCTTCCTGGACTTTCTGGAGGGCAAAGTTGATTTTGCCTGCACCGCCTGGGGTATTCCCAGCTACTCGGTACTGGGCTGGCAGCGACCCTGTTATCTGATGGCGGATGGATATGTTAGCTCTTACCAGGAACTGATCGAGACCACGCCGTGGGAAAATTATGGACGCGGCAGGGACCCCCGGTGCGCCAATTGCATGGCGCACTGCGGCTATGAGCCAACCGCGGTGATAGCTACCACGAATTCGCCCCGCGAGACGATACGCGCTACAGTTGATGTGCTACGTGATGGCCTGCAAACGAGCTTTCACAAAAAGTAGTCACGTGGATTGCGTAAGTTTGCAAGAATTTAGATGAATGGCAATACAAAACTGATGGCTGAGCAGTTACAGGAAGTGAGCGGCGCGGGAGAAGAGGTCTTCTTGACGGGAGCCAGTGGCTTTGTAGGCAGTCATGTCCTTCGCGCGTTACTGGTGGCTCAATATCGCGTGCGCGCGCTGGTACGTCCGGGTTCCAGGCCGCTGCCCCCGCTAGAGGGCTGTACGGCTATCGTGGGTGATATCGAACGCCCTGGTGAGCTTATCCAGCATATGAACGGCTGCCGCTATCTCGTACACGTCGCTGCCCTTTACTCCTTCCTGCCGGGCATGCACCGCAAGATGTTTGAAACAAATGTGGTTGGCTGTGCCGGGCTGCTTGAAGCTGCCCACCTGGCAGGGGTGGAACGTGCGGTTGTCACTTCAAGTTCGTCCACCGTTGGGCCGAGTCATAATGGGCGTCCCGCGACCGAGGATGATTGGGATGTTGAAACGGATGCCTCAGCGTACCATCGTTCTAAGCTGGAGCAGGCGCGAGTAGCGCTAGCTGCCCAGGTGCCGGTCGTACTTGTCTTGCCGACGGCGCCTGTTGGTCCGGGAGATTGGAAGCCTACACCGACGGGCAAGATGATCGTGGACTTTATGCGCGGGCGCATTTTTGCCACATTGGGTGGTGGAATGAATGTGGTGGCGGTGGAAGATGTGGCGAGGGCACATGTGCTGGCGTTGCAGCGGGGTCGTCCACGGGAACGCTATCTGGTAGGCGGTGAGAATCTCACTTTATCGCAACTGTGGGAACGCCTGGCTAAGATTTGCGGTCGCCCTGCTCCAACGGCTCGCATTCCCTATCACCTGGCACTTTCACTGGGCTGGGCGGACGAATTCCGTTGCAAACTTTTACGTGGCGGAAAAGGTGGCATGGCCGCGCCGCTCATTCCTCTAGAAGGTGTGCGCATGGCTCGTCATCATATGTACGTCAGTTGCGTCAAGGCTCAATCTGAGCTTGGTTATGAGGCGACATCCGTGACCGCGGCCCTGGAACGGGCCGTGCGATGGTATAGCGATAACGGATATGCCACGTAACAAGAATAGGGGTATTTGCTTGGAGCATCGTTCCGCAGCACATAGCGAGCCTGTCTCATCGTCATCTGCCAGGTATCGTGCCGAAATTCTTGCCCCCACATTTCTTGAGTATTGGGCAGTACGTAGCGTACTTCCACCTGCTCGAGCTAGCTGGTCGGGTGTGCGCTTGATGCGATGGAAAGGTGCGCTCGAGGGTTCCATCGTGGTTGTGTCTGGACTGGCAGGAGCGCTTGCGCCTGGCATCCCTCCTGGGACTGTTCTGATACCAGACTGGATCGGGCTTGCCGATGGGAGTAGTATGCGCTGCGATCCCGCTCTTGTAAAGGCACTGCTGAAAGCCGCACGCACGTTGCACTTTCAACCTGATAGTGGGCCGCTGCTAACCGCCCCGTCCATGATTCTTGGCAGCGACCGTAACACATGGTCTCAGAAGGGCTTCGTGGCTGCCGATATGGAGACGGGCCTGCTCGCGGGAAGGAACCTGCGAGTGGCAACAATCCGTGTTGTACTGGATGCACCGGAGCGTGGCATTTCCTCGGACTGGCTGCGGCCAACAAAGGCAATGCTGCAGCCGAAGCTCTGGAAAGAGTTGTTCTGGCTCAGCTGGGCGGCTCCCAGGTATGCGCTGAGAGCAGCGCGTGTGCTGAAAGTTGCGCTTTGCGATGAGCCGGGCAATACGTTTGCTGAATAAAGTTTAGTAAAGGAGCTAGTACAGTGAGTAGTGGTGAAAATGCACTGGATATGTTGAGAGAAACCAGCAGGACATTCTTTATCCCTATAAGTCACTTACCCGCCGGGTTGCAGGATGCGGTCATGTCGGGCTATTTATGCCTTCGCGCTATCGATGAAGTAGAAGACCATCCTGACCTGGATAATCAGGCGAAGGCAACGGTATTGCACTCCATCAGCCGGATATTGCAAACAACCTTTACTGCTGGCGATTTTGAAATAGCATTTGGCCACTACCAACGGGAGCTTCCAGAGGTAACGCTTCGCATCGCTGAATGGGCAATGCTCGCACCCCTGACCATTGCCCCGCGCATATGGGAGGCTACGGCAACCATGGCGGACCGCATGGCGCACTGGGCGGAAAGTGGTTGGACGATTCAAACGGAGGCAGACCTGGACCGTTACACGTTTGGGGTCGCCGGCTCGGTGGGCCTGTTACTATCGGATCTGTGGGGCTGGTACAACGGGACGCAGACAAATCGTATGCATGCCGTTGGATTCGGGCGTGGCTTGCAGGCCGTCAATATCCTGCGCAACCACGAAGAAGACATGAAGCGTGGTGTAGACTTTTTCCCCGCCGGTTGGCGTACCGGGGACATGGATGCTTACGCGCGGCGCAATCTGGCTCTGGCCGATACTTATACTGATGCGCTTCCTGCCGGACCCGTGTTAGAATTTTGCAGGCTTCCGCTTGCCCTGGCCTATGCGACCCTGGATTCTATGGCTAGAGGTGATGGCAAGCTTAGCCGCAAAGCCGTACTTGAGATCGTGGCTCAATGCTACGAGGGGAGGCCGGTAGTTCAATAAGCATGGGAACCATTCAGTTCTCCTGAATAAAATCGATGATTGCTTCGAGGTCAGAGCGGGCACGATTGGCAAGCTCGTTGTCAGCGGCCACCAGAGCAAGTGCCTTTCGTGCCTCCTGACAATGTTGCGCAAGAAATTGCTTGCAATACTCGCGGGTCTGTGTTCGTTCAAAAATGGCTAGAATCTCTTGTGCCTGTTCCTGTGTGATCGGTTCATCCTGGTCATATATCTTTGTGATTGCCTGCTGATCGTCGGGCTGCGCGTGGTGGAAAGCATGCAGGATGGGCAGGCTTTTCTTGCGCCGGTAGATATCGCCGAGTGGCAGTTTGCCAGATTCTTCCTCGGTAGCCCAGACTCCGAGCATATCATCTCGCACCTGAAATGCAAACCCCAATGCCTGGCCAAAGCGAGCCAGGCACTCGATGACCTCCTGGTTGCGGGTTCCGAGTATAGCCCCCATCTCCGTCGCACAGCGCATCAATAAGGCTGTTTTGCGGCAGATCATCTCCTCATAGCTTGTGAGAGAAACCTGCAACTGCCGTTCAAAGGACATATCAAGATATTGACCTTCTGTCAGCTTGAGTAAAGTTGTATCAAATAGTTTCGCCAGATTTAGGGCTGTTGCAGGCTCTACTCCCTCATCCAATACCTTCCAGATATGGAGGCGAGACAGCGCGAACATAGCATCTCCAGCAAGGATTGCCTGGGGTATTCCCCATATGGCCCAGACTGTGGGGCGGTGGCGACGCTCGACATCTCCATCTTCAATATCATCATGCAGCAGCGTAAAATTATGCGCCAGTTCTATTACCGCGGCGGCGGGAAGCGCCGGTCGCAGAGACAATGCAGGGAGATTGGTCGAAGAATGCTGTTCCTGCGCCCAGGCCAGTTCGTAACTGAGTAGCAGAAGATTAGGGCGTATCAATTTGCCCGCGTGGTCATCTAAATGATGAAACCGCTGATCGACCCAACCAAGATGATATTGCATTTGTCCGTAGACATTTGCAAGGATATCGTGATTGATTGTTTCTGGATGAGTTGTGTCTGGGCTGAGAAGTGCCCGGCGAAGCTCCTGAAGGATCTCCTGCTGGTAACGCTGAAAGACTCTGTTTATGCTACTATAAGATACATTCATAGGCTAAGAGAGACGGTCGGCCCTTGCATCTATGTCCCTCACTCCTTTTTCTTCCCTCGTAATAAAGTGATCCTATCTTGAAAGGACAATATAGTAGGGGCTATACTATGGCTTCCATGAAAAAATATTGGCTGCCGGTCCTTGTTTGAGCATCTACCACCCCATGCTCCAGATAGACGCTCTGCTTGCGTTCGACGTTGAAGGCAACCCTGGTGCCAGGCCTTCTATAAGTTACTATACCAAGAAATAAGGGGAAATGACAAGAGGTGCCCAGTCTCTTTATTTTCTGCTTTTTGCTATTGCTTCCATCCTTAGTGTATCCTTATAGACGGAATTATCAACGCACTTACTTGCACAGCTTGAGAGGGGTTGCTATGTTGATTGCTCCTGCGCCACTGGCTGAAATCGCTGCTGCGCTGCGCACCGATCGGGTGAGTTTGCAAGCCTATATCGATGAAATTTGCGATCGCATTGATGCCGTTGAACCGCGTATTCACGCGCTATTGCCTGAACCAGAACGTCGCTCGCGATTGCTGGCCGATGCCCGGGCATTGCAGGCGCGCTTTCCAGATCCTACCAACCGTCCTCCTCTTTACGGCATTCCGGTGGGCATCAAGGATATGTTTCGTGTTGATGGCTTCCTAACCCGCGCCGGGTCAAAACTTCCTCCAGAATTATTTGCCGGTCCCGAGGCCGAGTGTGTTCAGACACTACGCCATGCTGGGGCCTTGATTTTGGGCAAGACAGTCTCTACAGAGTTTGCGTATTTTGAACCTGGACCGACGCGCAATCCGTATAACTTAGAGTACAGCCCTGGTGGATCGAGCAGTGGTTCCGCTGCTGCTGTCGCGGCGGGCTTCTGTCCGCTGGCTCTTGGCACTCAGACGATTGGTTCGACTATTCGCCCGGCGGCGTTTTGTGGGGTTATCGGCTTTAAACCCAGTTTTGGCCGTATTTCTACACTCGGCCTGATTAAGTGCGCGGAATCGGTAGATACGGTGGGATTTTTTACGCAGGATGTCGCAGGCGCAATGCTGGTTGCCTCATTGCTTTGCAAGGATTGGCAAGCGGTAAGCGTTCCTGAATCCGCCACATTACCGGTCCTTGGCGTGCCTGATGGTCCTTATCTTGCCCAGGCGTCGCCCGAGGGATTAGCGGCTTTCGAGAAGCAGCTATCTCTTCTCACATCCACGGGCTACCTTGTACGGCGAGTCACTGTCATGCAAGATATCGAGGCCATTAATGCCCGGCACATGCGCATGGTTGCAGCCGAGATGTCTCAGGTACATGCGGACTGGTTCGCGAGATATGCGCCCCTTTATGGTCGGCGAACAGCGGAGGCTATTCGTGAGGGACAGGGAGTGAGCGCTGAGGAGCTGGCGGAATGCAGGGCCGGTCGCCTGTTGTTGCGGCAAGAATTGGAGCGAGTGATGCAGCAAAATGAGATTGATCTATGGGTATGCCCCTCCGCTCCCGGGCCGGCGCCGGAGGGAATTACCACAACAGGTAGCTCTATCATGAACTTGCCCTGGACACATGCTGGATTGCCTGCCATCTCGTTGCCGGCAGGACGGGCGGAGAACGGCCTGCCCCTGGGTTTCCAATGCGTAGGAGCTTACATGAACGATGAACGTGTGCTGACCTGGGCGGGAAAGCTGGGTGAAATACTGAAGGACGCTTAATTATGACGAGCAATGTTCTGTTTGCAAATCCTTTTTCCATGGAAGACTTGCTGGTCTTTGATGACGAAACAATGCGGGGCATACTTGGCTGCAATGGCTTCGGTCTCTCAATCGAAACGCTGGCAATCGCCCTTCAAGGTGCGCCGGATAAGCTGGTAGAGCGCATCAAGCATATAATGCTATCAGCGCGGCGATCAGATTTTCTACAAGCGCTGCGCCGACCGTATTCACAACATCAGGTAGAGGCGGCTCGTCACGATGTACTGGACAAACTCTTTTGGGAACTGACTTACTGGAAGACGCCTGAGTTATATAATGAACTTACGGAGGGTGAGCACCTGCACCCGGGCATCTTTAAACAATTAGAGCCTGATATTCGTGATAAGATTGTGTTGGATGCAGGAGCAGGCAGTGGAAGAGCCTCGTTCGAGTGCGTTCGTTATGGCGCCAGCAAGGTTTATGCCGTGGAGCCTTCACCTGGCCTGTTACGAATTTTGCAAAAGAAGCTGGCGAAAGGTGCGGAGGCCGGGCGCATCATTCCTTTGCATGGGAGCTTCGAGGAACTTCCTCTGGAAAATGAAAGCGTCGATACGGCACTCTCCTGTTCGGCATTTACTGCCGATCCGGCAGAAGGGGGTGAGGCAGGACTGGCCGAGATGCGGCGAGTGACGAAGTGCGGGGGCAAAATTGTGATTATCTGGCCGCGTGTCGAGGATTATGAGTGGTTGGCACGGCACGGGTTTGAGCATATCACATTGCCGGTACAGGGGGAAATGTACGTGCAGTTCCGCTCATTAGAGAGCGCGTTGCGCTGTGCCAGGCGCTTCTATGCTGGTAATGAGCAGGTCGCTAATTATATACTGGAACGACGGCAGCCAGGGGTTCCATTTTCTGTATTGGGCCTGAATCCGCCGTGTGATTATTGTTGGCTTACTGTCGAGTAACGGGCAAGACGACCCGCCTTGCCCGTTCGTTGAGAAAGGAATGGGATCGATGTCTTCAGAAGTCGTCTCAGGTGAAACAAAAAGTTGGGCCGATACACCGCCCGCTAATCCACCGCTTCGACATGCCGTCAGCGAGTTTGTTGAGAATCAAAGCTGGCTCGACAAGGTAGCTGACCCTCTCCAGAACTGGCTATTGCAACTCTTTGGGCAACCGGGCGAACCCAATCGCAAGATCAAAGATATACTGAATGGAACATGGTTGGGGCACGCGTTACATCCTGTTTTCACCGATGTGCCCATTGGTTCCTGGTCAGCTACAATGCTGCTTGATCTTCTCTGGTTATTTGATGAGGATGAAGGGATTGCGCGCGGGGCGGATGCAACGCTGGTGTTGGGTCTGTTGGGGGCAGTGGGTTCGGCGGTAACAGGTGCTGCTGATTGGAGCGACCAGATTGGTGCCGACCGCCGTGTAGGTATGATGCATGGGTTGCTCAATCTTGGCATTACTGCGTTGAATGTTGGCTCCTGGGTTTCGCGACTGACCGGCAGTCGCCGTACTGGAATAGCTCTTTCGACGACAGCCTATTTGACCTCGCTGTTCTCGGCCTATTTAGGCGGCGAACTCAGCTTTGCCAAGGCCGTGGGAGTAAATCATGTTGCTTTTGAAGGCGGCTCCGATGATTACGTCGCCGTTATGGACGAGAAAGACCTGGTCGAAGGCAAACTGACGCGTGTCGATGTCGCCGGTATTCCTGCCGTTCTCTTGAAGCAGGGCAGTACGATCTATGCCATCGGTGCCACCTGCACGCACATGGGCGGTCCACTCGACGAGGGCACGGTTAAAGATGGCGTCGTGCAATGTCCCTGGCATGGTTCGTGTTTCAGAATGAGCGATGGGGCCGTAGTTACTGGCCCAGCCGTGTATGCTGAGGCAAACTTCGCCTTGCGCGTCCGCAATGGCAAAATTGAGTTGAGGCGGCTGGATCACGCTTAAAAAATTGATGAGGCATGAGGGGCACAATGCAAGAAACAGCTTGCGCTTCTCATGCCTCACCGGCTAGCCAGTCTTTTCTGAGCCTGTGCGAAATAGCGCTACAAGCTTAGTTCCGGTACTTCCCATCGTAATTGATAATGAAATTCAACTCCTCATCCGTAAATTCATAATGTCGTGCCAGCACACGATCAACCTCATCAATGATAGGCTTAGACTTGCCCGGAAAGATGCATTGGATAGTGAGCCTCCCCACATCCTTAAAATTCATCTTCCGGTACTCCGAATGAGCTTGCAAATCCTGGGCGAGATCAATCGCTAGCTTAGATAAATCGCTCCGGATAGTATGCTCCATCCTTTCGATGTCAAGCGGTAATCCCAGCACCTCGCGCATGTTCAGATTGCGGCAATCACTCCCGGTTGTGACGAACCAGTAGAACAGATTCGAGTTGAGGGAGACGAAGGCAATATTGGCGTGTTCAGATGATGCGAAGACGAGCGTCTTCAGTTCCGAGGGATGGCGGACATGGCCGTGTTCATCGAGGATTTGAGGGATAAAAGGGGTTACCTGGACATACCAGCTCATTTTGCGCGTGTAATAAACTATGTTGCTGCCTGCTTTCACGACATAATCGCCCAACCGGCGTGCCTGGCTATGTATCTTCATATGCAGAGTGCGTTCAATAGAGGAGCCATAACGCGGAATAATACCCGGCCTCACCAGGTCGGTGACTTCGATGTAGGCCAGCCGTTGAAAGAGCGATTCGCGCAGTTCGCGTCCCAATTTTATGTAGGGCGTGGAGTAGACGCGTTTCGGATGGGCAGATTTCGTGTAGAGAATGATGCAGAGCCGTGGATGAGGAATATCGAAGAGCTTGCCGCGCTGGTCGCTGAATGAGGAGATATGCAGCGATGCTTGCTCCAGCAGGATTTTCTGCAATGGCAAATAGCCGCTGGTGCAGGTTGCTGAGGATGGAACGATCATGCCAAAGCGGCCATCTCGCGCCAGTAGCGCGGAGCATCTTTCGATGGTGAGCGCGTAAAGGTTGCCGGTCGATACGGTTCGATAGTCGTTCACTTTATATGAGGCGCTGACAGTCTCATACTCCACGTAAGGTGGGTTGCCGATAATTACATCGAATCCGCCGTTTTGCATGATGCTGTAGAATTCGGTGAACCATGATAATCGCTCTGGATCTCGCTCGTACCCGACAAGTATGCCTGTTTCATTGCTATGATCGGCCAGAATATTGCCGGTATGGATATTGAAATCGATAGCCGTAAGTGACTCCACAGCTTCATCCCGCTCAATTTGAGATAGGAGTTTGAGCAGCAGGCGCAGTTTACAGAGCTCAACCGCCTCCTGCATGATATCTACTCCATACAGGTTGTTGGTGATGATGGATTTGAGGATGAAGTAGCGCCGGTTGGGATAGAACCGCATCTGCTTGAGTATGACGCGGAAGACGGAGCGTTGAGGTTCGTTCACTGTTGGATGAGCGGATTTCCCTGGCCCAGTTTGCGGGTCGCAAGCACTCAGCATAGCCTCCATCCGGGAGAGGCAGGCATCATAGAGCGGCTCAAGGACAGAAAGTGCCGCCAGCAGGAAAGCTCCAGAACCGCAGGTCGGATCAAGCACGGTGAGCTGGGCCAGGTTTTCGTAAAAAGCTAACAATAACGCCGGTTGCTCGCAATGTTCAATGATATCCTGCGCAAATTGGGCAATATTGAGATTATTTGTCACCAACTCGTCTATAGAGCGCACCTGGCCGGACTCCAGCATACAATGAAGTTGCTCGTAATGCTTGCGGCGGGCGATGACTTCATGCCAGGTCTCACCGGGCAGCGCAAATGGCTCGCTTGCCGGTGTGTTCCACCCGGTCTGCCCAGAGGCACTCTCCGGTAAAGGAAATTCGTGTCCTTTTTTGAGCGCGGGATAGATGTAACGGTCTGGATCATTGCCAAGCAATTGCCAGATACATCCACCAGCATGAGAAGCATCGGGGAACTTTTTTTCTGCGGCATGCAAGAGGAAAGGAAGAATAGTATTCCTGGCGATATATTCAGATATATCCGTTTGCGTATAATAAGCGCCCAGTTCTTTCTGGCTGATGAGCTTTTCAAAGATATAGCTGAGCATACCTGGGGTGATCGCATTGCCGGAGCAGGTAGGAGATTCCTCGATCTGCCACTCAAACGTATCGAGGAAAGCAAAGAGCCTGGCGAAAGCCGCGTTGGGTATATCGATATTGGCGTTGCGGCGCTCTAATTCGGGTACATCGAACAGATTACTATTGAGCGCTGGGATGCTGGCAGGAAGTGTATCTCTTGATCCTGGACGCTCATTGCCGGTCAATTCATGATGGAAAAAACGTAGAAGAAAATGGCGATAGAAAGAGGCATTTTCCTGACTATTCTCGTGCATCGAAAGCAATTGATTGCGCAGATAGTTAGTATCGCGATCCAGCAAGCTTTTCTTTTGTAAGAAGTAGACGAACATGAGCCGGATCAGCATCAGGGACGCATACTGTGCTCGGTCGCTCTCAGAAGCAAAGCCCTGAATGGATTGGTGAAAAGCGCTATACTCGCTTTTGAAAAGTTTTGAGAAACGCCTGGGAAGGCGGACTACGCCAGGAGGAAAATATACTGATCCGCTCATATCAACCGCATTCGGTCCAAAAATTTCCTATAGCCATCAAAAATAGAGAGATATTTGTGCTAAGATGCCGAGCTAATTGTAACAAGGGCGTCAAGGCGGGGAAAACTGGTGTTTCCCTATAAGTGGGCGAGAGATGCTTCGCTGCACTCAGCATGACAGGGCGGGGCATGTCATGCTGAGTGCAGCGAAGCATCTCTCGCCCCTTTCATGCAGCTGAGCCGACGGACTGCTGGGGAATCACCACGGGGAAAAGTAGGAGGCAGAGGCGATGTATTGTAAATAGAACCCAGCAATGTTACAATGCCTCCACGACAAAGCCTCCTGGGGAGATATATGTTACTGACGATCACCACAACTTATCAACCGGCTACTGATCTGGGTTACTTGCTGCATAAAAATCCGGCTAGAGTGCAATCATTCGCGCTTTCGTTCGGCAAGGCTCATGTATTCTATCCAGAGGTCAGTGACGAATGCTGTACTGCGGCATTGCTGCTGGATGTCGATCCGGTGCAGTTAGTATGCGGTTCGCATGGCGCGGCTTCGCTGGAGCAGTATGTCAATGACCGCCCTTATGTGGCTTCCTCGTTTCTCAGTGTCGCCATTGCGCAGGTCTATGGAACGGCTCTGAATGGGCATAGTGCAGCTCGCCAGGGACTGGCCGAAATGGACATTCCTTTGCGGGCGAAGATTGCCGTCTTGCCATGTCGTGGTGGAGAAGGCCTCCTCAAGCGTCTCTTTGAACCATTGGGTTATACGGTAACCGCCATGCCTCATATGCTGGATGAAATCTATCCTGAATGGGGCATGAGCATTTATTACACGGTCACCCTGGAAGCCAGTTGTCGTTTGCGTGATCTTTTGACGCATCTCTATGTGCTTGTTCCGGTGCTGGATGATGACAAGCACTATTGGATAGGGGATGATGAGGTCGAAAAATTGTTGCGCCGGGGCAAGGGATGGCTAGAAACTCACCCGGAACGCGAACAGATCGCCTATCGCTATCTGAAGCACAAGCGCAGTTTGGCGCGCGATGCCATCGCACGCTTAACGGCTGAGGATGCTCCTGATGAGGATACGGCGGAAAAATTTGCCCGACCCGCAACGGTGATAATAACGACGCCCAACTCGGAATATAATGTCAAGTTTGAGACATTGCCCACCGGCCAGTTTCGCCACAAGGATCATCGTTTCGAATGGACGCGCCAGGAATTTCAGGCATGGGCGAATACAGTTGCAGAACGGTTCAATTATTCTGTGCGTTTCCTTCCTGTAGGGTCAGAGGATTCGCTGGTTGGTGCGCCTTCGCAGATGGCGATTTTCTCGCGTGAGATAGTCAATTGATACATGCTAAAAGATAAGCTGGTTGGACAAAGAAATCTTAAATGATCTGCTATTGTGGTTAAGGATGCGTTACCTGTCATGAACATTACGATTCCTGAGCTTTCACTGATGATCCTCATCGGGCCTTCAGGTTCCGGCAAGTCAACTTTTGCCCATAAACACTTTAAAAGCACCGAGATCCTCTCATCGGATTTTTGTAGAGGCCTGGTCTCGGATGACGAAAATGACCAGAGTGCCACAAAGGATGCCTTTGAGGTGCTGCACTTCGTTGCCGCTAAGCGATTGGGTGCCGGAAAATTGACAGTGATTGATGCGACGAACGTTCAGCAGGAGGCCCGTAAACCTTTGCTTGCGCTGGCTCGCGAGTATCATTGTTTGCCTGTAGCAATCGTGTTTAACCTGCCTGAGAAACTGTGCCAGGAGCGTAACCGGTATCGCTCTGACCGCGATTTTGGGCCGCATGTTGTGCGCCAGCAGACGATGCAGTTGCGGCGTTCTCTGCATGGCCTGGAACGTGAGGGTTTCAGCAATGTCTTTGTCCTTTCCTCACCGGAGCAGATTGATAGCGTCAAGATTGTGCGACAACCATTATGGAGCAATTTGAAGCATGAACATGGTCCTTTCGATATTATCGGTGATGTCCATGGGTGCTTCGATGAACTACAGACGCTATTGAAGCAACTTGGTTATGAGATGCGGGAAGACGAGCAAAAATTCTATGTGCATCATCCTGCGAACCGGAAAGCTCTATTCCTGGGCGACCTGGTTGATCGCGGGCCAGATATCCCTGGAGTACTGCGCCTGGTCATGGACATGGTAGAGGCTGGCGATGCGCTTTGTATACCGGGCAATCACGACGTGAAATTGTTACGCAAGCTCAAGGGCAGAGATGTAAAACTCACACATGGCCTTGCCGCCTCTATCGAACAGTTGGAGAAGGAGCCGGCGGAGTTTCGCGAGAGGGTTGCGCGGTTTATCGATGGCCTGGTCAGCCATTACGTGCTTGATAATGGGAAGCTGGTTGTCGCTCACGCCGGTTTGAAGGAATCGATGCAGGGACGCGCTTCCCGCGCAGTACGCGAATTTGCTCTTTATGGTGAAACGACAGGCGAAACCGACGAATTTGGCATGCCCATTCGCTACAATTGGGCGGCTGAATATCGTGGCAAAGCAATGGTTGTCTATGGTCATACACCGGTACCGGAGGCCGAGTGGCTGAATAACACTATCAATATTGACACCGGCTGTGTCTTCGGCGGCAAACTGACGGCGCTGCGCTATCCTGAAAGAGAATTGGTGTCTGTTCCTGCTGCCCGTGTCTATTGGGAGTCGGCAAAACCGTTTCTCTCCGTTGTAGATCAAGCACCTATTCTTACGGCGCAACAACAGAACGATGATGTGCTGGATATGGAGGATGTATCCGGCAAACGCATCATTTCGACGCGCTTGCAGCAGCATATCACCATTCAGGAGGAGAATGCTATTGCTGCCCTGGAGGTCATGAGCCGGTTCGCGGCAAATCCCAGGTGGCTCATCTATCTTCCTCCAACGATGTCTCCTTCCGAGACGAGCAGTGAGCCTGGATTGCTCGAACATCCGGCGGAGGCGTTTGCCTATTATCGTCATGAAGGGGTGCCGAAAGTTGTTTGCGAAGAGAAGCATATGGGTTCGCGCGCGGTGGTGATCGTCTGCCGAGATGAGGAGGCCGCGCGCAAGCATTTCGGTGTAACGGGTGAAGGCATCGGAATTTGCTATACCCGTACCGGTAGGCGTTTCTTCGACGATGCGACACTCGAAGTGGAGATGCTTGCACGAGTTCGTTCTGCTCTGGATGCCGTTGATTTCTGGAAGCGGTTTTCAACCGGATGGGTGTGCATGGACTGCGAACTGATGCCCTGGTCGGTTAAGGCCCAGGCGCTGCTGCTCCAGCAGTATGCCTCCGTCGGCGCTGCCGCTCGTGCCGCGATCGCTGGTGCGGTGGCGAGCCTCGAACTGGCGGCAGAACAGGGCCGCGATGTTGAGGAATTGCTGGCGACCTATCGCAACAAGCAAAAGCTCGTCACACAGTATGTTCATGCCTATCGACAGTATTGCTGGCCCGTACATGCTGTGACCGACCTCAAACTTGCCCCGTTTCACCTGCTGGCGACTCAGGGCAAAGTTTATACGAACAAGGATCACGCCTGGCATATGGAGACGCTTGCCGAGATCTGCCGTGCTGATGAAGCGCTGCTGCTCGCTACGCCATTCAAAATTGTGGATGTCACCGATGCGGCAAGCATTGAAGAGGGCATTGCCTGGTGGCGGGAGCTGACCGGGCGCGGCGGCGAAGGAATGGTGGTCAAGCCGCTGGATTTCATCATAAGAGGAAAACGAGGAATCGTACAGCCCACCCTCAAATGCCGCGGGCCGGAATACCTCCGCATCATCTATGGGCCTGAGTACAGCATTCCCCAGAATCTGGAACAACTGCGCAAACGCGGATTAGGCGCGAAACGTTCGCTAGCCTTGCGCGAGTTTTCCCTTGGCGTTGAGGCCCTGGAGCGTTTTGTGCGCGGAGAACCCCTGCGCCGAGTGCATGAGTGCGTTTTTGGCGTGCTGGCGCTTGAAAGTGAGCCTGTTGACCCACGGCTGTAATGGATAAGTTAATGAGCGATACATAGGTAGAAATAGGGGTGGCAAAACAAAACCTCTCAGCCCACCCTTTTGAGTCCACTCTGATCAATAAGATAGACTGTGTTTGAGAGGTCTTGATCTCGAAGTATAGTGATGGCTACCATGAGAGGATCGACGACAGCGCGTCCCGGTACTCCCGGTAGGGAAAGGAGAATGAGACCCGGATGAGGAGGCCGGTACTGGGAAGTAAGAAAATCAGCATCTCGTGTGATGATGATAAGACCATGGCGGCAAGCGTAGGCAAAAATAGCTGGATCCTTCTTTGCCCGTAATCCTACCTCATATAACACGGACGGCAGTATAACCTGCGATTCGCAGTGCGTTTGCCGCACGTTTAGGCATATTCTCATCAAGGAGAAATGCCCTGGGAGGAGGTACCATACCTTTCTTTTCTCCCTATGGAACTAAAGCTGCTGCATAGTTTAGCGCATTCTTGATCTGCTCTTCTGTCAGATCATATTCCTCACAAATTTCCTGTACTGACATTCCCTGAGAGAGATCAACAAGAATGATTTTCACAGGAACACGTGTCCCTTCCACGATTGCCTTCCCCCCATTGATTTGAGTGTCAGAAACGATACCGGGAGATAGGACTCTTCTATCCGGCTGCTGTTGTAACATAGGTATTACTCCTTTCGCCAGGCGGTACTTCTAGAAGAATATAGAGCCTAGTCAACTTCCGTATCCGGGCCTCGTGTCGAACCAGACGATTCTATTATATCCTACGGGACCTCCATTGCCAGGGAGGTTCTTGTCTGTGCTTCCTTTCTAACTCTAACGGATGTGTCTATCGCTAATAACATAGTTCCCCGGCCTCCTCCCGCATCACCTCTACAAAGTCGGCCAGCACTGCGTTGAGAGGTCCTCGATGTGCCAGGTAGACCAGGGCGCTTTCCCTGTAAGCTGGGGGCAGATCGGCCACTTCAACCTCGACCAGCCGTCCTGACTTCAAATCCTCCGCCACCAATGCGCGGGTGAGGAATGCCGCTCCGATTCCATCGAGCAATAGATGACGTACAGTTTCAAAAGGCAGCTCCACCATTGGACTCATCTGCTCGGTAATGCGCAACAATGTTATATTCACAGGTGGCCCCCATTGCCATTGCACTTTCAGCAGGTGGCCTTTTGCTCGTTGTGCCTCCGTTAGCGTTACCGTTCCGCGCCCTATCAGAGAACTGCCTGCCGGCGCGACCAGTATAAGCGGCTCACGGAAGTGCAGGAGTGGTATCAAATCGGGATTGAAAAGAGGCCAGCTGATCAAACCGAGCTTCACTACGCCATCGTAGAGCATTTCCACTACCTGGTCGCTATGGCCTGTTCGCACAAAGAAATCCACTTTAGGATGAGTATCGTGGAAGCTCGCGATGGAGGACGCCAGGAAACCTCCTGCCAGCGATTCGATAGTCCCGACCGTCACACGGCCTCGTTTGCCCTCCTGAGTCAATTGCGCTGCCTCGACTCCTTCTGCTAGCACTTCCAGGGCGCGGCGAGCATATGGCAAGAAGCTCTCGCCCCTTTCAGTGAGCGCTACCTTCCGTCCTGCGCGGGTGAAAAGTTTGCCTCCTACCTCTTGCTCCAACGCTTGAATACGTGCGCTGATTGTGGGCTGCGTGATATTCAATGCACGCGCTGCCCGGCTGAAGCTGCCGTCGCGCACAATACGTTCGTAGGCTTGTAGCTGATCTATATCCATTGTTCGCTCCTTTCATCCATAGAAAAATTCAATAGCAATTATAGCAGCTATCAGCTTGAACTATGTCCGTTCCTCCTTTACACTTTAGATAAGGCTCTATGCCAGGACAAAAGGAGCAGGGAGAGATCATGAGTTTTCTAAAAGTGCTGCGCTTACGTCACCTCGCCATTCTCTGGTCGAGCCAGGTACTCTCAGCGATGGGTGATTTTTTCTATTTGATTGCGGTGATGTGGATCGCGGTCAAGGTAGCGGGGAGTGCGGCAGGGATTGTCGCGGCGGCGGAAACAGGTTCGATGCTACTCTTTGGCCTGTTTGGAGGTGTCTATGCGGATCGCTGGAATCGCCGCACAACGATGATGACGGTGGATATGCTGCGTGCCCTGGCTGTTGGAATATTGCCTATCCTGGCATTGACCGGAGCTTTGCAGCTATGGCACCTGGTTGTGGTGGCAGTCATTGTGGGCGGACTGGGAGCCTTATTCGATCCAGCACTTCAGGCCAGTCTTCCCGCGCTGGCCGGAGACCCGCAGATATTGCAGGCTACCAACGGGCTGATGGATATAACGCGGCGGCTGGCTCGCGCCCTCGGCCCCAGCCTTGCCGGCGTATTGATCATTTTCTTGCCCCTCGCCCATTTCTTTACGCTGGACGCGATCAGTTTTGTCATCTCCGCGCTGGCAGTATTTTCGTTGGGGCGGCACTTTGCCTGGAAGCCTGAGCGGAATCGGGAGATAGGAAATGGTATCAGGGGCGTATTACAGGAGATTGGGGGAGCGATGCGCCTGGTACGCGTTCATCGTTCCCTGCCATGGATATTCGTAAGTCTTGCCATTATCAGCGTTGCCTGGAGTACCGGCTTTACCGTCGGCGTCCCATTATTAGCTGCGCGCGTGCTGGGCGGCAATGTTGGTGCCTATGGTCTGATTGTCGGCGCTTATGGAGTAGGCAATGTTCTAAGCAATCTTGTCATTGGTAGTTTGACCATCCATCGCCGGGTTATGACGATTTTCATAGGGAAGCTGGTTCTGGGCATCGGATTTTTCTTGCTGGCTTTCGCGCCTTCTCTGCCGGTAGCATTGTTGGGTTCGGCGCTGGCAGCAATTGGTGGCCCCATGGGCGATATTATGTTGTTAACGATGATACAGACTGATCTGCCATCCAATCAGATAGGAAAGGTCTATAGCTTGCTGATGATGCTTGAAAGTGCGGGTGTTTCGCTAGGTTTGTTATTAGCCGTTCCGCTCTTTACTATTGTAGAGGTTCCTATAGGAATTGCTCTTTGCGCGTCTATCATGGCGGCAGTTGGTATAGCAGGGCTGGCAAGATTTGGATTCGCTGAGACATCTGTCAAGTTAACGCACAAAGAGCAAGAAGAAATATCTTTCACTGGGGTTAGGATAACAGACGATGTTACCACTTGAGAAGCTTCTCATGGCCTCTTAACCGTTTATTCTCGCTTCAAGCTGGTCAAATGCTATATCCCACGCGCGCACGAAGTAGTTCCTGGCTTTTTCCCATTCGGGCGAGTTGCCCCAGCCGGAGTGAACAAGGTAGACATCGGTGCAGGCTGTTAAGACCTCGTCGCAAGGAATGAAGAAAACTGTTACATGGGTGAGAGGGTCGGCGTTATTCATGAAACCATCGAACTCCGAGGGGCCTTTCCATTCAAAGCAGAGATATTTATCCGGCTCGATGGCTGTGATCTTGCAGCCGCGGGTATTGTTACGCGTTTTGTTGGCTGTATCCCAGTAGAGTTCATATTTGCCTCCCGCGACAGGTTCGACCTCAGCGTAATTTGTCAGCCACGATTCAAGATTCTGGTTCAAGGTAAACATTTCGAAGGCGTGATGAGTGTTGCAGTGCAGCCGGGCGGAATGGGTAATGATAGTGTTCATAGAGGCTTCTCCTCGAGCGATAAAATGGTAGTGTTTCCGACATGTGATGAATATATTGGATTAATGCCGATGGCCGTGTTTTGTTAAACTGACTATACTGGAATTTGTGTTCTATGTCAAGTGAATGTTGCCAGGAGGGTGTAGGAAATAGTTGTAGGCAAACGAGCGAAAAAGGGGTATCCTCTACAAAAATCAACAAGCCGAGAGGAGACCCCTGGAATGGAAACGAATGAGGCGTTACAAATGACACTGATGCAGCAAGCGGAAGCGGAGGTAAGACACTTACTGGCGGGAGTAGAGCACCTGGAGGTGGGAGACCTCAAAGGAGTGGAACAGCAGGTACTCAGCAGCATGTTTGCCCTGGGACGCAAAGTGTTGGAGCAGATCATGCAGGCCCAAATCGCGCACGTGCCGAGTCAGGCCCGTCGAGAAGGAGCATGTGGGCATCAGCAGCGGTTGGTGAGCCGTCGGCCTAAGCAGGTGCTGACGCTGCTTGGGCCAATCACTATCCAGCGAGGCTATTACCAGTGTCTGCACGTGGCAAGGGAGTCCGTGGACGATGGGGAGGCAGGCTGTAGTCACGGGGAGGCTCCTGCCGATGCAGTGTGGGGCATCCAAGAGCGGCGCACCAGTGCCGGGGTGCAGGAGGCGGTGAGCTACCTGTGTGCCTCGCTCACCTTGCAGGAAGCGGCAACGACGTTCAGTCGACTGTTCCCCTGGCAGATGTCGGCACGAGAAGCCCTCGCGCTGATGCAGCCAGTGGGGGAGGCGCTCGCCATGCTGGAGCAGGAACAGGTCGAAGCCTTGTGGAAAGAGGCTGCTGAGAAGCCCAGCGCGCTGCGAGGAGGCGAGGAGCCAGCCAGCGGAAGCATCAAGCGGCTCTACATCGAACTGGATGGAGTGATGGCCCGCCTGCGGCGGGGCAGTGTGCCGCTGGAGCCGCAGGAGCAGCAGCGAGGCGGGGATGTCTACCGCGAGATCAAAGTGGGGGCCGTCTTTGTCGGCCAACGCGGACGTGAGCAATCGGAGTTGGTTCCTGGGGTCTACGTGGACGAGCCGCAAGCAGGCAGCTTGCACTATGTGGCCCAGCGCACGGCCCTCGGCGACTTTGGTCGCCACCTCTACGCCGTAGCCGTGCAAGGGGGCTTGCTGCATGCCAGCCAGGTCGTCGTGCTGGGGGACGGAGCGCGCTGGCTCTGGCGGCTGGTGGAAGAGCATTTTCCCGGTGCGGTGCAGATTGTGGATCTCTGGCACGCCCAGCAGCACGTCTGGGAGGTGGCCCATGCCGTCTTTGGTCGCGGCACCTCTCAGGGCGCCGCCTGGGCCAAGCAAGGCTGCCACTGGCTCGTGCATGGGCAGATCGAGGTCCTCGTCAAAGCTATCACGGCCTTCCCGCCGATTGCTCCGCCCGCCGGACAGTCCAAGAGTGTTCCCGAACAGGCCATCGGCTACTTTAGCAGCACTGCCGAGCGCATGCGCTATCCAGCCTTCCGAGCCCAGGGGATGCAGATCGGCAGTGGCATTGCTGAGGCGGCGTGCAAGAGCGTCGTGAGCACCCGCACGAAGCGTTCGGGCATGCGCTGGACCCCACAGGGTCTCGATGCCCTCTTACCCTTGCGCACCGCCGTCCTCAATGGCTCTTTTGATGCTTTCTGGCAACGACGCTCTCATGCACTTGCCTGATTGCCTACAACTAATTCCTACACCCGCGCTACGCAGGCAGCGCTATCTTCAATATGTGTGTCACAAAGAAAGCAATCTTCTTCCCGCGTACTCATATGCCTAAAAAAGAACAAAACGTCAGTGAGGCGTTTTTACGATGGTAAACAAGAAGGGAACATAGTACACTAGGGGATGAGAACAAAGAGACTTCTCAGGAGCGACGAAACCAGTCAGCCTCTTTTATTTGCTCCGAAGTCGAGGAAGGATAGACCGATGAATAGGAGTTCCATCTTCAAGTTATTGGGTGCTATAGGTCTCGGTGTGCCTCTCGTTGGTCTGCTGTATCAGCAAGTAGCGCAGGTCCTTGATCGCCGCCGCTTTGTTCCGCCTGGCCAACTTATCGACGTGGGAGGGTACCGCCTGCACCTTTACTGCATGGGCGAAGCTACTGGGAGGCCATCGGTAGTGCTGGAAGGTGGCCTACCCTCGACATATCTCGACTGGTCAAAGGTCCAGTCCGAAATAGCTCAATTCACGCAGGTCTGTTCGTATGACCGGGCTGGCTTTGGCTATAGCGATACGGGGCCTCACGGGTACACAGCTCAAGACCTGGTTGAGCAACTGCATACCTTGCTGGTCAAATCGGATACTCCTGCTCCTTATGTCCTGGTTGGGCATTCCTTTGGCGGACTACTGGTTCGTCTCTATGCCACCTGTTATCCTCAGGAGGTCGTTGGTCTCGTTCTGTTAGATAGCACCCATGAGGACTTATACCGCGTTCAGCCGGACCTTGCGCGGCTTGCGGAAAAAGAGCGGCGGCAGATGGAGCTTTTCAGTTGGCTTACCCCTTTCGGCATGATGCGACTGTTGCTCTCCGCCGGACTCACTCCCGTGGGACAACTTGCCTACCCACCGGAGGTGCTACCTCGCCTCAAAAGCTTTTTCTCGCAAACACGTTTTTTGCACATTACTGCTCGCGCTTATGCCTCTATGGAGGAAAGCATGGCTCAAGTACGAGCAAGTAGAGATGGCTTCTCCTTTCCCGTTACCATTCTCTCTCAACGTGCCGAGACCGATTTTGGAGATCAAGAGGCGGCAGACAACTGGCACGAACTGCAACGCGATTTATGTACCCTTTCTCCGCAAAGTCAGCAGATCATTGCTGAGAAGAGCGGCCATTACATTCAGCTCGACCAGCCAGAATTAGTGATTAATGCCATCAAATCACTGGTGTTTGCGGAAAGATGAGATAGCGGAATAGTTTGCCAACATATAAAAAACACCAGCGAGCAATATTGATTTATGTTTGACCTGCAAAATCGGCCATGTCCCCCTGTCATGCTGAGCGCAGCGAAGCATCTCTGGTGCCGAGTGATTCGTGTGTCGCGACCAGAGATGCTTCGCTGCGCTCAGCATGACAGGCAAGACATTATTACGCGGGTTCGGCGCTCGATTCCAGGCTGAGACCTTCCGCGCGCAGTTTTGCTTCGTTGGTGGAGCGGGCGCGGACAGGATTCCAGTAGCCGGAGGCCAGGAAAATGGTTGGGATGAAGGCCAGCATGCTGCCGACGCAGGCCCACCACCAGATTGCCCATTGCCCGCCATCCAGGATGTTGACAACGACCATACCAAAGGCGATGGTGTACACCACCACAAACAGGCGAATCAGCGAACCCCAGACCGCGATACCTGTCGCCACCAGCGCCGGGTTCACATCTTCAACCGTCTCCGTATAACCTGCCATCCAACCGACGTAGGCAACTGGACCGAACAGGCCTGAGAGGCCAAGCAGGATACCCATAAAGACCGGACTGGTCGGCTGACCAACGCGGCTGATGAAGATCAACGTGGCGATCAAGTTGCCGAGCGTGCCGATCAACATAAAGGGCTTGCGTACCTCGAATTTGTCGGAGAGTATGCCGCCGACAATAGAGGAAAGGATATCGACCGCCCAATAGATGCCGAGCAGACCGTTTGCCAGTGGCAGCGAATAGTGGAAGATGGCATTAAAGTATGTTGGGAAATAGCTGACCGTCGCGTAGTAGAGCATCAGGAAGAAGCTGACGCCGAGCGCACTCAGGATGATGCGAGGCCGCAGCATCTGCCTCCAGGGGTGTTTCAGCGCGTTATCGACGTCGATACCCTGCGCCCGTGCTTCCAGTAACGCTTTCTCCTGTAAGGAAATCATAATCTGGGCGCGCAGGGCAGGCGAGAGGTCACGCATATTGAAAAAGCAAACGATTGCCACTATCAATCCCACGATGCCCGCGATGATGTATTGAGATTGCCAGTTTCCAAACATGCCGATAGTGGTACTCGCTACTGTTGTTGCCAGCAGGCTGCCACCAACCGGGCCGATGGTCCAGAAAGCCATCGCGGTAGCCCGTCCCAGGCGCGGCGAAAAATCGCGCACCATCGCGGGCGTTGCCACCAGGATGATGCCTTCGACGAAGCCCAGTACCCAGAGCATGGCGATTTCTTCAGCAACACGCAGCGGGTCATCGTGCAAAGGCAGCGCATTGCCCACAATGCCGATTTTCGCTCGTTTGACGCGCTGTGTCAAAACGGCGGCCATGATATTGGGCGAGGGCATGGTGCCGTAAGCGTTCTGGTGATGCTCGTTAACGATCACGCTGTCCCAGCCCAGCTTGTCGGCGCGTTCGATCTCGTCAAAATAGCGGTTGTAGAGTTCATGTCCCTTTTCCGGGTCGTAGATGGAGTTGGGGAGCGTCACCCATCCGAGTCGTATTTCTCGTCAAAATCCGGCGGCAGATACGGCCAGGGCATCAAGTGAAAGTAGTGAAAGGTCAGCTTATTCATGCAATTGCTCCTGATTTCGCTTGTCGACTGGCGTTTATTGCCGTAAGAAATCGCTAATGACGTTGCTCCATTCATCCGGCTGCTCAAACATGGGCATATGACCTGTGCCGAAGAGTTTGACCAGTTGTGATCCTGCAATCCGTTCGTGAAAGACATCGCCATAAATCGGGGGTATCAGGCGGTCGTTTTCGCCCCACAGGACGAGTGTGGGACAGGTGATGCGCTCCAGACGGCGTTCCAGCTTCGGGTCATAACTCGGATTCCAGGCCAGTGAAGCCAGCGTGGTCATTTGCCGGAACTGTTCAACCATGTAGTCAGGCGTGATTTCTGGAGGAATGAGTGGAGTGGCTGCCGCGAAATCGTCGAAGCAAGCCATCAGCAATTCCTGCGCGTTCATAGCGAAGAGGTCAGCAATGGGATAGCCTTTGACGCGAATACCTGCCGCGTTAGCAAGCACCAGCTTTGCAACTCGTTCAGGATACCAGACCGCTACTTCGGCAGTCATCCACCCGCCCAGTGAGTGACCAACCAGGTAGACCTGCGAAAGTTCGAGCGTGTCAAGCAGATCGCGGAAATAGAGGACGTAGTCGCTCATGTCGCGCATCCAATCGGGACGGGGAGTCAGACCAAAACCAGGAGTAATCCCAAATTTCTTTTCTTCCGTAAGCTATGTATATCTCGACCATAGAAGATGAATTGGTTTAATGAGAAGGAGGAGCTTACAATGGCCAGCAACAATTATCACTTTATTACAAAATGGCGCGTGCGGAGTACGATAAAGGAAGTCTCGGAGATTTTAGCTGATGCTGCCGACCTCGTGCGGTGGTGGCCGTCAGTTTACCTGGATGTGAAGGTATTCGAACCAGGTGATGAGCGTGGATTGGGTAAAGTAGTCAGCCTTTACACGAAGGGCTGGTTACCCTATACGCTGAGCTGGGACTTTCGTGTCACAGAGGTACGTGAGGATGGCTTTACCTTAGTTGCATGGGGTGATTTTGATGGGCGCGGTATCTGGACATTTGAACAAGATGGCCCCTGGGTGAATGTTGTGTATGACTGGAAGATTAAAGCTGAGAAGCCACTTTTACGTTACTTCTCTTTCCTGATCAAACCGATTTTTTCCGCTAATCACCGCTGGGCAATGGCAAAAGGAGAGGAGAGTCTGAAGCTTGAAATTGCGCGCCGTCACGCGTCCAGCCCTCAAGAAAAGGCCCTTATTCCAGCTCCGCCACAGCCAACGACTACGATGGGATCGCCACTTCTTATTGGCGCAGCCGTACTCGCTGCCACTGTTGGAGGGTTAGGGTACCTTGTCGTGAGGGCGCGCTCCAAAGAATAATCTATTGCAGTAGAACCTGTTTGAGCTGGCGCACCGCCAGCTTCGATTCGGCCAGGACGCGGCGGCGGATGATGAGAAGATTGAGCAGAGCACTCAGTGGACTACTCATCGAGTAAAAGAACTCTCGTTCGAAGAAGGTGCCGCCGTCCTGCGGGCGAAGGCTGTATTTCACAGTGCCCCCACTATCGCTGCCTGAGATAATTCCTTCGATACGCCAGAGCCGGGGGAAGACGCGCTCGCGTACCGTCCAGGTGGCTTTCCCGTGCCTGCCTGCCACAAGAAATTCTTCTGTGACCTGCTCGCCTATTTCCAGGGAGTGACCTGTCGCGCCGCTTACGCCGAGTGATGAGGGGTGCCATTGGGGCCAGTTGCCCGGGTCTGTTACGTAGTTAAAAACTGTTTCCACAGGCAAGGGTATGAAGATAGGAGTGTAAATGCGTGTCATCGTGATAAGCTCCTTTCCGCCTTAGCTCGCTGTTTTATCATCATATAAGCTGTACGGAAAGCAGATTGGTTGTGGATTACATCCTCTTTGTATCCTGCTAAGCTAATCCGCACGTGTATTTACATAAAGCAAGCAGAACATACGATTGGAGGAGAAATCATGTCGAGCACGACTAATCCCAGGGGATTGCAATCCAATGCCCCGGCTACCATCCCTCGTAGCAGAGCATACCGGGATCAGCATAACTGGCGCGTGTTCCAGTACGCGCTCTGGGGCATTGCTGTTGTGGTTTTTGTTATTGCCTGCGTCATCGTCCATTTTCATCCCGCGCCGTGGCCCTTTGACCTGCAAACTACTATCACCGTCCAGCATCTCCATTTGTGGGCGGGCTTTATGGCTGTGCTTACCTTTGCGAGCCTGATGAATGATCCACTTGTCTCCCTTATTGAGTACATATCATGGTTTGTGATCCTGATGCTGATTGGCATTATTGCCTGGCGTCTGGGCAAAGCAGCGGTGCGCTGGTTTATGGCCGGCATCTTTGTCTCTGTAGGGACCGGTGTCATGGATGGTCTCAACGGCCTGGCCAGTCTGCTTGTAGGACGACCCCGTCCCAGCTCGCCGCTCATTCATGTCTATATGCCGGAACCGTATCATAGCTTTCCATCCGGTCACGCTGAGAATGATCTGGTCTTCTATGGCATGCTATTGTACCTCAGCTTCACACCCCCGGTTCGTCACTGGCGCTATCGCTGGATACTGATTCCGTTCCAACTTGTAGCATTCGTTATCATCGCTGTCATAGGTTATTCGCGCATTCTAGAGGGTTCTCACTGGTTAACCGATGTACTGGGTGGCTATCTCTCTGGGGCCATTTTCCTCTCATTGCTGATCTTTTTGTATAATCACACTTTCGATTGGATACAATATCGCCTTAGAAGGAAGGAAGCGGAGAAGCATCAGCAGGCTTATCAGGCCACGAAATAAAGACGTGTTTTGTATATGAAAATGCTTGTGTTACGTGTAGGTAGTGTGTAGTAAAACTCATGAGGGTTTTAGCTATTGAGAGGAGGAGCAATTTCTATGGTGATCACAATTGGAGATCTGATTATCTGGCTTATTATTGCTGCAATTGTTGGTTTTGTTGGCGAATTGATCGCCCGGCGGCGCACGCCATTTGGTCTGGTGGGAGCGATCGTGCTGGGCTTTATTGCCATTTTCCTGGTGGTGGGAGTCTTTCATGTCCATATCGTCGGGGAGCCAACCCTGAACGGCGTTCCCTTGATCACATCCATTATTGCCGCCGCAATTCTGGTCTTCATCTGGAGCGCTTTTGCCTATCACCACGCCCACCGCTACTATTCTCGCTATTACTATAGGCGCGGTGGCTATGTGCGCCGTCCGCGCAGGCGCTGGCTTTAGTTTCCGGCGTCCTGAGGACGATAACGGCCGCGGGCAGGGACAAGCAGCTGTTCCTACGGGATACAATCCCTTTTGCTTTCGTCCTGGTGGCGATAACGTTGATGCTGAGAATTAGCTGCCAACGTTATCGCCATCACATTAATCCTCACTCACTCGTAATAGACGGCCAGGCGCCGGTCGTAAGCTCACCCGGATCATCGCTGATAGGACAACGATGACAATGACAAGCAAGGCAATGAGAATAACGCTCAATGACGAGGGAATGATAATGTGTGGAGGTAAAACCTGCTGTAGTATGTAAAACTGGGCGCTGCTCACATTGCCGGACGAGGCGCCGGCAGGAATGTTGACTACAATCAGGGCAGGGATGGCTATAATGGCAAAGATTGCGCCAAAAATCCCCCCAAGTAGTATTGCCGCTGTATGCACGATGCCTTGTTCCCATGTTAGCATGCCGATGACCTGCCTGGGGTCTGCTCCTAGCGAGCGGAACACGACAAACTGGTGCAGGCGGGTGCGCACGCTAAGCCACGATGCAAGAAAGTCTCCCAGCAAGGCCAGCAGCAGCGTGGTAATTGTGCCGAGGATGAAGAAGGCGGTCAGATTGCGAGACAATGGGTCATTGTTCAATGCGTCGATGATGGCGTGCCTGTCAAGCAGATTATTGAGGTAGAGGTACTTTGTCTGCAATGCTGCTCGAACCGGCGCGATTGCCGCCGGGCTATCTGAAACGCGCAGCCAGATGTGATTAAATGGTGTTGGAGGCGCGGGAGGAACCGGCGGCGCGTATGAGCCTAACTGCTTGCTACTCTTCCCATACGTCGTGAAGTATGTCTGGTAATCCATCAACACGCCGATCGGCGATGTATCGTTGCTGGTACCGGCGCTATTATTGATGGACGGAATATGCTGTACCAGTGCCACGACCTGGCAATACATAGGATTGAATGTCTGATTATTGATGACCACGTTTAGCAGAGATCCGAGATTCAGGTGCAGCCTGCTGGCCGCAGCTGCATCGACAATGACAGGAATGATATTGCTATGGGCGCTCTGACTACGTAACGTGAGTAGTTGTTTCATGAGCGCAGTAAGTGGTTGCGAAGAGTTTTGTGGATTCCAGATGGCCGTGCGTGCATAGGTAGCGGCATCTACCGCCATAACCTGTACGGGTATGGATGGATATGATCCGGCGACAAAACCCTGCGTCGTATACCCGAGGGTTACCGAGGTAACACCTGGAATAGCATGGTAGACGGCCATTTCATCTTGCAGGGTCAAATTATTGGCGTCGGGAGGAATATCGCCGCTAAAATCGGCTCCTACTTCGTAGCTGGCGATATCGATGACGCGTTGTGCCTGCGATGCGTTGAATATCAGGGTGAAAATAACGAAGGCAATAGCGAATGCGGGTAACAAGATTGTGCGCAGGGTGTAGCGTGGGGAACGGGCCATTTGTGTAAGCGCTAAAACGGAGACAGCTCCCCGGCCACGTATGACGATCGATGTTCCCAATCTCAAGAGCAAGGGAAAGAAGCGTAAGAACAGGACCATGATCGCGAAGACGAAAAAGATTGAGGCTACGATGGTCAGAGGGGTCTGCACCAGCGTTTTTGTGCCCAGGTCAAGCTGATTCCCAAGCCGGGTCAGGTAGAGCGAAAGCCCAAATGCGGTGAGGGCAATAATTGCGGCTCCGCCATCGAGTCTGAGATGTTGCCATACCGTCGTGCGGCTCGAACGCGCTGTTGCCTGGCGCAGTGAGAGGATATTCATGCTTGCTGCTCTTCGGAAAAGCAAGGCCAGTGCAAGTGTAACGACCAGCGCGGTTCCCACCGCGTACCAGCTTACGCTCAGTATCACCTGCATAGGGTCACTCATGATCAGGGAAATAATTCCTTGTGCCTGAGATCCCAGCAGGCGTAGAGCAATTGCAGAGGCTATAACAAGAGCAAGCGGCGGCCCAATGACAAGGGCAACAATACCTATACCAATTCCCTGGGTGATCAGCGTCCCTGCTATCTGACCACCACTCGCGCCCCGGCTGCGGAGCATAGCAATAGCCTGAGCCTGCCGTTCAACCAGAATATCGGCGGTCAGGCTGATGAATACCAGGATCATACCGATCATTTGCAGAGCGAGGATAGCCGCGGGAACGCGAAAAACATCGACCCGATTGAGGTAGCTTTCCAACACATCAAGCATGGTAAATGAGCCGGGGACAGGATCATAGATGCTTGCCTGGGCCAGGTATGGAGAACTGGTGGCTGCGATTGCTCCATATTTATTCTGGACATCTTCCTGCAAGGTAGTGAGCCGGTCGGCAAGGTCTGTATACTGGTTGTAGGCGATGTGGGAAATATCCAGGTGGTAATCCCAGAGCAATTCGAACGCATTTGCTGTGAAGACCGCGTTCGTGTGCAGGGACGCGGCGAGATGATCGAATCTCGCCAGGAAAGCCCCGATGGGCGCGATTACACTGGCGGCGCTGTACTCATTCCCCGGAATCGCCTGCAATGTGTTCCCATGCCAGATATAATCATTGACAGCGTTGACTTTGAACAGCCCTACGACGCGCACTTTCAATATCCCAGGCGCGAAGTTGTTCATTGCCACATCCTTGAAATGCGCGGCTCGCTCGAATTGAAGTTGTAATATGGAACCCACCTTGACATGCAGGCTCTGAGCAGTGGGAGCGGTGAGAAGAACTTCAAGCACATCGCCTGTCTCGCGTGGAAGCCGGCCTTGCAAGAGGGTAAGATGAGAAGAGGCCTGTTCTATGGATGTAGCAAAGATATTTAATGGGTTGTAGCTATTGGGAGTATTGGGTGCTGCGTAGATAAACCCGGTTTCCTTGATGGAGAAGAGGACAGGCTCGTGTGTATAGCTACCAATGCGCGCCTGGAGGTAGGGATCAAGTTGCTGCTGGATATTCTGGACAACGGAGGTTGAAAGCCCCGGAGCGAGCGCGTCGAGTGTAAATTCGGAACCCCCAGGAGTGCTGTTTAGTGTTGTTTGCAGCCCTGCCGTCGTCATGACCTCTGAGAAAAGCGGTATCGCACAAACCATTACGATGGCAGCAATGATTCCTATGCCTGTAGTAACCAACAATAGCCATGTCCGCCGCGCCTGGCCGGATGCAAGTACTATAAAAGACAGTCCTGCTGGACGTGATACCTTTCGTGCTGGCCTTGCAAGTCCTGTAGGGACAGTAGCTTGTCCCTGTCCTGCTGCTGGGACTCGTCGCTGTCCAACTGCCCCCACCTCTCTCAGCACGGCAAGGGGTGGTTGATCTTCATCGAGCCGGAGCGTTGAACTCATGGAGGGTCGTAACGCAACCCGGGCCATGATCATCACAGCGGCAGCACAGAGCATGACCAGCAGGGCGAAGGCAATCCCCAAAGTCCAGGGGAACACGATCTGAGCAGGGATCAGTTGCTGAATGAACATCGTGGTCATACTATTGGCGTCACCGGGTATGGCGGAAGGCGTTGAGAGCAGCAGGGTTGGTACAACCGTAAGCGCGAGCAGTATGCCAGAGGCAGTACCAAGGCATAGAGCAGTCAAATAGACAAGAGTTTGCTCGAAAGCCATTACGCCGGTTACCTGGCGAGGGGTAGCCCCGAGAGCGCGTAGGGCGACGAATTGATTGAGGCGGCTGCGCACGCTCAACCACGATGCCAGCAGATCGCCAATGAGAGCCAGCAGCAGTGCCGCAATTACTCCCAATGATAGGACGATGATGAGATTGAGGTAGAATGGCTCGTTCTGCAAGTTGCTCATGATCACTCGCCGGTCTTGCAGGTAATTCAGGTAAAGATTTGATGACTGGAGCACACTACGTACATGTGCGATGGCAGTCGGGTCATCAGATGTATGCAGCCAGACATGATTGGCGGGCGGCTCAAACCCGTAGAGGCGTTTCTCAATGGTCGAAAAGGTCTGGTAATCGACAATCATCTTACCGAATTGCTGGCCATTTACGATTTCGAGGTCGGTAAGTGTTGGGATAGCCTGAACTTCAGCGATAGCGATGTAGCGTATGTTGTCGGTGAGCGTCCCATTCTGATGAACAAAGAACGATTCTCCTACGTGTAAGCCGAGCCTGTTCCATGTCTGGGCATCAACGATAGCCGGAATAACATGTTGGTGGATTGCTACATTTCTCCGGCCTGCCAGCTGCGCGAGAAGGGAACTCAATGGCTGGGATGAGTTCTGTGCATTCCAGGTGGTGGCCTGGGCAAATGTGCCTGGATCGATAGCTTGCACATCCAGCAGGTAGAGATTGTTGAGATCTCCCACGGATTCTTCCGCTACTTCCCCTACCGACGCGGCGAGAACGCCGCGAATGTTACGATAGCGCTCCGTTTCAACGTTTACCGGATACGTAGGGGCTGTGCTGGGAATGCTGCCACTGAAATCTGCCCCTGCTGCATAGTTCGCCAGGTTCGTCGCTCGCTGCGTTTGTGATGCTGAAAAACTCAGGGTAAATATGGCGAAGGCGGTCGCTAATGCAAGCAGCAGAATCATGCGTAGCGATTGACGAGGGGAGCGAGAAAGCTGGGTTATCGCCAACATGGGGACAGCTCCCCGGCCACGAGCCAGCAAGCGCGATGCCAGTTGCAATAGTGCTGGCGTAATGCGCAGGAAGAGCAGGACGGCCGCCAGCAGTAAGAAGACAGGCGCAATTAATCCGATTGGAGCAGAAACGAGCGCCTGAGCTTGAGCGTCAAGTAATCCCCCGATATCGGCCAGGTACACCGCGATCCCATAGCCGGTCAGTGCGATGATTGCAGCAACGAGGTCAAGATTGAGGCGTTGCGATAGTGGACGCGCAGCAGCGCGTCCACTTTCACGTCGCAGGGCCGGAGCGTAAATACGCGAAGCCCGGTACAGTGCAGCTATCGATACGATACTGATACTACCTGCTATTGCCAGGGCGTACCACCTGGCATTCCATAATGCAGTGAGAGGATCGTTGGTAAGTACCTTGATTGCGTCCTGGTTGGTTGCTGATAGTGCGTGTTGGGCAATAGAAACTGCCGCTACATAGGCCAGCAGAGGGCTGGCAATGAGCGCAAAGATGCACAGGACAAGACTCTGCGTGATATGCGATGCAAAGATCTGCCTGGTACTCGCGCCCCGGCTGCGTAAAAGGGTAATGGCATGAGACTGCCGCTCAATCAGCAGTTCTGTCATGATGGCGGTGAAAAATAGCAGCAGGCAAATGATCTGCAGGGTTACAATAAAGATGGGAATCCTGGCAATAGCTAAGCTGCTGTGAAAGCTCTCTAATGAACCCGGAGCGGCGTAAGTACTCAAGACAGAGCCGGTTACATCAAAACCTTGTACGAGGGGGAGCTGGTAAAGCAAAGCGAGGCTACTTGCCTGATTGACGGCTTCCTGTGTAGCTGCGAGCTGCGCGATGAGGTCATCGAGGTTATCGAGCGAGACGCGCGATGGGTCCAGGTAGTAATACCAGCTCAGGCTGCCGAAGTATCCCTGGAGAAAGTAAACCGTGTCCGCGCTATGAGTTGCCGCGGCAGAATCCAACGCCGCGAGTAGAGACTCATTGGAGGTGAGCGCCGCATAATGGATGCGGGTTTCGTGCGATTGGGGTTGGAAATCTTCTCCATGCCAGAAGGAATCGTTCGGCTTCACTTCAAATATGCCGACAACGTGCAGTTTGAACCGCTGGCAGTAGTTGCCGAAAGAAGTGACGGGAGTAGTGTCCTTACCACCAGGGTCGATAGAGCAGAACGATTGCTGGAGAACGGTGGTCGGAGTACCTCTTACCGGGATGGTGGAGAGATTTGATACTACTGTAATGATGCTGCCAATCTTGACGTGTAAGGCAGCAGCTGTATCAGGCGTTAGAGCAATTTCGATATCCTGGCTTGAGGAATTTGGCAATCGTCCTTGTTTCAGTATCACATGGGATGTGGTTTCATTTATTGGGTTACCGTAGAGACGCAATGGTGTGCGGAGTTGAGCTTCCTGGGGCGCGATGATACTGAACTCAGGGGTCTGAATTTCAAGCCGTGGTTGTCCTTGCAGGTAGGGAGCGAGATTATCTTCAAAAGGGGAACCACCAGATCGGTAAATCGAAGAGAGGGTGCGTGAGGATAATCCTGTTATCTGGGTATGCAGCGTCAATTCTGCCGCCAGGGGTGAGGTCGTCAGGGTATCATGCAATGCGGCAGTTTGGAAAACCAGCGTAAGCAGAGGGAGAATACATACCAACGTGATGGCTGCCAACATGCCCAGGAATGTGAGCAGAAGCAAAAACCAGTGCTGGCGCCAGCGCCAGAATGCCAGCGCCACTACCGAATTTAGCCGGTTGAGTATAGTGCTGGCCTGCGCGAATTGCCTGGAAGGCCTGTTCATCTGATTTCAATCCCAGCCGGGAAAAGGCCCAGCTCCTGCCACTTCTCCGTAAGGAGAGTATAGTGGCCAAACCCGAAAAGGTCAAGTGCAAATGCATTAAGCGCGCAATGGACAGGATAATATTCTCTGGCATTATAACATGTGTTAGATTAACCCGTCTATTGCTACAGTAGGGGCAAGCCCTCACTCCTACCGGTCATTTGTCCTACGATCATTGACAACGCCCTTGCTTGATAGTATTGTTGATACAGTGATTACCACAGCCCCCTGGTTCCTGTATCCTTGCAGTAAGGCGCACTATTTTCTCAAGGAGGCTCTTCTATGTCCATCCAAAATTTGTGGCCCCGCACCCGGAAGATGAAAACCTTTTTGTATTTCCCATGGCGTTTATTTTTTATTGCTGGCGCGATGCTGATAGTATGCATCTCCGGCGGTGCTGCTGCTCTGGCCCATCCTGTGACCTTTACTCCGAGCAATGGGCTGCAATTTACGACTCAGATGCGGATTGGCTTCCACTCGGGCGATGATTGGGAGCCATCGATAGCTGCTGATCGCTATGGGCATGTGTACGCGCTTTATAAGCATTACGACGTTCAGGGGGGTGGAACCTGCCCGGGCTGTGACCTGCACCTGCTCGTCCAACGGTCCGACGACGAGGGAAAAACTTGGAGCGCGCCGCGTCCTATAGCACCCGGCCCGGTCAAGGGCGGACAGTATGATCCCCAGATTATGGTCGATCCTGCCGATGGACGTACCGTCTGGGCCTCGTTCCTTGAGAACTCCAAATCAAGAATTGCGGTTGTGAAATCGACCGATTTTGGTCAGACCTGGAGTAAACTGGAAATTGTGTCTGATAATCCGCCCGGCCTGGATAAAGACGAACTGGCGGTGCGCGGCAACACGATTGTCGTAGCCTATGACGACAACTACAATACGTGGGCCGCGGTTTCTGTCGATGACGGCGCGCACTGGTCGACGCGCGAAGTGTTTCCCACCAGTCGCAGGTTCAGCATCTCGCTTTCAGCAGGAGCTGCCATCGACTCTTTGGGTAATATTTTTGTCAGCTGGGATAGCTTCGATGCCGCTCATCGCCAGCACGGCAATGGGCCTGCTACACTATGGGTATCGAAGTCGAATGATAACGGGGAACACTGGACAAGAACCGTCATCGATGTAAGTGCCGAAGCCCCGCTTTGCCATCCTTGCGGGTATGCCTACCTCAGTTCGCAAATGGCCTTGCGCATCGGTAGTGATGATACCATTTACCTGCTCTGGAATGGTAGCATTGATCAAAAAAGCCTTGAGCCGCAGCGTATCTTCTTCTCGCGCTCTACCGACCACGGTAAGACCTATTCCCCGCGCGTCGATATCTCGGATGCGCCGCAGGGTGTGGAGAATTGTTTCCCCGCTATCGCGGTTGGTCAGGCTCCCGGCGATGTTCGTTTTGCCTGGATGGATACGCGAACCGGAAAATGGAACGTCTTCTTCCGCGAAAGCACCGACGGTGGACTACATCTCAGTTCAAGCGTGCGCATTTCCAGCTACGTTCCCGGCTATCCCTACCTGACTAAAGCCGGATTTGATCTGCCATACGGTGATTACCAGTCAATGGCTGTGGACTCGGATAATAATACGCAGATGGCCTTCGGTGAGGGACCCAGCTATCAGGGTCCTGGGAATCAGTGGGTTTCACATAATGTGGACAGGTAAATGAAACCATCAAGCGAGGCGTGGAGTCATTATCAATATGATGAAGATTGTAGCGCTTTCTGTACTATTTGAGGAGCAATCACGATGACAGACGGAACTCCAAAAACTGTGCTTTGCCTTTGCAGTTATGAGAAGGGGCAGGAGTTTATTCGCGAGTGTAAGCGGCAGGGCGCAAAGGTGTTTCTATTGACCGTGTCCGACCTGGAACACGCGGACTGGCCGTTTGATAGCATAGATGAGTTCTTTCATATGCCGGACCTTTCCAAAGTGGACGATGTGATTCGCGGGGTCAGCTACCTGGCGCGCTCGCATGTCATCGACCTCATCGTGGCCCTCGATGATTACGATGTATGGACCGCCGCGGCGTTGCGCGAACACATGCGCCTGCCCGGCATGGGGGATAGTACCGTCCGCTACTTCCGTGATAAACTGGCGATGCGTGTCGGAGCCCGTGAGAACAATATTCCCGTACCCGATTTTGTACCTATCTTTAACTACGATAGAATACGCGAATTTATGGAGCGCGTTCCACCTCCCTGGCTGCTGAAGCCGCGCTCCGAAGCCTCGACCATTGGCATAACAAGGATCGATTCAGCGGAAGAACTGTGGTCGCGCCTGAATGCCCTGGGCGACCTGCAATCCTTTCAACTGCTGGAGCGTTATCTTCCGGGCGATGTCTATCATGTTGATTCGCTTGTCTTCAACCGTGAGGTTATCTTTTCTGAAGCCCATCGCTATGGCCGACCGCCGTTGAATGTCTATCATGAAGGCGGCGTTTCCAGCACACGTACTGTTCTGCGGGGTTCCGAGGATGAACAGATATTGAAGGATTTGAGCCGGAGGGTTATGCGAGATTTTGGTATGGTGAGCGGCGTGACACACATGGAGTTCATCAAGGGACGCGATGATGGGCAATTTTATTTCCTCGAAACGGCTGCTCGCGTTGGTGGTGCCAATATCGTGGAGTTGATCGAGGCTGCCACGGGCATCAATCTCTGGCGCGAGTGGGCAAAAATCGAGCTTGCCTCCGGTGAGGAACTCTATCGCTTGCCCGACTACCGGCAGCACTATGCAGGCGTCATCGTCACGCTTGCCCGCCAGGAGTATCCTGATACCTCGGCCTACCAGGACCCCGAAATTACCTGGCGCCTGAACAAACGACATCATGTAGGATTCGTCGTCACGTCCCAGGAGTATGAGCGAGTGCAGTTCTTGCTCGATGATTACATGCAGCGCTTCGTCGTTGATTTCTCCGCCACCTTGCCCCCGTTGGAGAATCGGCCTCCAAGCCGCTAACCGTAACCCTGGAAAACTGCTGAGCGCCTGTCTTGAGCACGAAGTTTTCTTGAATAGGTGGGAAGGAATATGCTGTGAAGTAGTGACCCTGGTCGTTCTTTTCGTATGCCTCTGCCGGAGTCAGGAGACTATCTGTACGTCATATTCGTATATTTAGTGCCTGTACATTTCTTGTTTTCAGTGTACGGTATAAGGAGGTACGATTTGATCAACTCTGTCACCCAAAATATAAGGTACAACTGGTGGTTAATGCTCCTACGAGGAGTCTTCGCCATCATTTTCGGACTAATAGTCCTGGTATTTCCTGGCATTGCTCTGCTCGCGCTCATTTTTGTTTTCGGAGCATATGCCCTCATTGATGGTATTCTCGCTGTGATTGTGGCCATTAGCGAGCGCCGGAACTTACCGCGTTGGGGCTGGCAGGTGGTAGAAGGAGTGGCAGGGATTATACTTGGCATCATAGCGTTCACCTGGCCACGCGAGACTGCTTTGGTTCTGCTTTACATTGTCGCTATCTGGGCAGTAATAACTGGAGTTATGGAACTGGCTGCCGCATTCACTGTAGGGAACTGGCTGCTTGGACTTGCAGGGGTCCTCTCAATTGTGTTCGGCATCATCCTGTTCGTCCACCCTGGCGCCGGATTGTTATCTCTCCTGTGGCTGCTCGGCATTTATGCCATCATATTTGGCGTAGTGCTGATCGTACACGCATTTCAGCTACGTTCACGCCCTTCATCCCCGCTTAGCCCAACCGTATAGGCGGGGTGGGTGGCTAATAGATTCCATGAAAGTTTAAGGCAGTATGCTTCCTCAACTGTTGGAGAGGCTCTCAATAAGCAATACGTAGCGTATATGGCACTGTAGAGTAAAAGTTTATGGATCACGTCGCCCAACCAATCCCTGTTGCCAGGCATAAACAGCTGCCTGGGTACGATCCATCATGTGTAATTTGCCCAGGATGTTGCTAACATGGCCCTTGACCGTCTTTTCGCTGATGACCAGCTTCTCGGCAATCTCGGCGTTGGAGAGGCCGTCCGCGATCAAGCGCAATACCTCTAATTCGCGGTCGCTCAGGTCTGTAAAAAGGTTCGGCGTATCGCGCCGTGTGCCGCGAAGTTCCTCGACTACGCGAGAGGCGACGCGTGGATGCAGCACGGATTCGCCGCGTGCCGCCTTGCGCACGATATCGGCAAGCTCATCGGGTCCAACATCTTTCAGGACATATGAAAGCGCTCCGGCCCGCAGTGCAGGAAAAATATATTCGTCTTCGTGGTAAGAGGTAAGCACAATGATTTGTGAGTGTGGACTCGCTTGCTTAACCTGTCGTGTTGCTTCGACCCCTCCTATACCCGGCATAACGAGGTCCATAAGTACCACGTCCGGCGCAAGTTCTGCCACCATGCGGACCGCTTCCTCACCAGAGCCTGCCTCACCAACCACATTAAGGTCAGGCTGCAACTCCAAAAAAGCGCGTATCCCCTGTCTCACAAGAGCATGGTCGTCGGTAATGAGTAGCGAAATTTTGTCTATCATAGACGCTCCCCTTTTTTATGTGTTCAGGTGAGTCTGCCGGAATCAGGAAATAGTATAGCAGAAATGTGGTTGCCTCACCAGGATCAGGACGCTGATGATTATCCATAATGTGACGAGGGATTCTTCGCTTTACTCAGAATGACAGGCCCAGGGGCCACAATGGCCCCTGGGCCTGTCATTCTGAGTAAAGCGAAGAATCCCTCGCGTGTCCGTCTAGCCGCCCCGCCTTGCATTACCTGGCCCATGTATGAGGAATTACCAGTCGGATAGATGAATTGATGAAAGTATTTTGATGAGGCAAATATAATATAGGCAAATGTACCCGCTGTTGATCCGATTCATAGCCAGGGTACGAGGACAGGGACCGGCCGCTGTTCCTACAGTAATGCAAATAATCAGGTGAAGAGCAAGCGAGGTAGCAATTATGCTTAGTCGTTTCCTGTTTTTTACTACAAAATGTGATGGTACATTCTGAACTATTGACAGACCAATTCGTAGAGTTTACACTTCTCCATAACGAAGTATTGCTCACGATGATTGAGTAGAAATAACCTAACTGCATGTCGATACCTCCCAATGCCCTTGGAACCTCCTCAAAATCACTTGTTGAATGGATGAACGAGGGGATTACTTATTACAAAGCAAAGTGTTATGAGAAGGCGTTGTTCGCCTATGAACGCGCCATTGAGATAAACCCTTTCTATGGTTTTGCCTACAGTAACAAGGCCGGTGTACTCAATGCGCTTGGTCGCTATGAGCAAGCTCTAGCTGCCTACGAGCAGGCCATTGAGCTTCGTGCCAACTCCGCTTACGATTATATCGGCAAGGGAGATGTCCTTTGCAACCTTCACCGTTACGAGGAGGCGTTGATTGCCTATCAACGCGCATTGCGACTCAGCTCCGATAATATCTATGCTCATAAGGGGATAGGAGATGCGCTCTATGGCCTCCGGCGCTACGAGGAAGCGCTTCATGCCTTTCAGATAGTCATTCAACTTGATCCTTATGCTGCTGATACCTACTGTAGCATGGGCGATATCTTGACGGAGATGCAGAGCTATGAACAGGCTTTGCGTGCCTATTCAATGGCCATCCGGCTCGATCCCCGCTCCGCGACTACCTACAATAATCTGGGCAACTTGCTGCTATTGATGAAGAATCCAGAGGGTGCTGTGCGGAGTTATACTGAAGCCATCCGGCTCAATCCCAACGAGGCCGCTCTTTACTACAATTTGAGCCTTGTGCTTGCCGAGTTAGGTCGGGACGAAGAGGCCAGACAAGCAATGGAACGAGCCAGAGAACTGGGATATGGAATATAAAACTTCTCCCAGTATTGTTTTCTCAACCCTGCGAAAATTCGTCACCGGATCAACGATTCTGGCCACTTTCGGCGGTTGCCTTTTCTAATATCGAGCATATCCGGTTCGCAAACCTCAACCAGATCTTAACCTGATTGCACCCCTATTGTTCTGTGCATGCCCCCGGTCTAGTTTTACAATAGATGTTGGTCGATACCTCTATCCCGGTCCTTCTTATGTGTACAACAATCGTTATTCCAGAAAGGAAATTTGGAGAGACAAATGCGATTCGTTAAAATGGGCGTAGCCCTCATGTTGCTCGCTGTTCTGCTCAGCCTTACCACGGCTAATGAGTGGACTACTGTTTCAGCACAGCAGGTAAGCCGGCCCTTGCCACGCTACAACCATGTTCTTGTAATTATGGAAGAGAACCATGGCTACGAGCAGATCATTGGCAACCCTGCTGCCCCGATCATCAATCACCTCGCACAGGCTTACGGCCTGGCTACCAACTACACTGGAGTTGGAGACCCTAGCGCCCCTAACTATGTAGGTATCCTTGGGGGTAGCACCTTCGGCATTGCCGATGACAATCCTTATTATCTCCACACTATTAACAAGCCCAGTCTTGCTGATCAACTTGAGAATGCAGGACTTACCTGGAAAGGATACTTCGGTGGGTTAGCCTATCCCGGATACAAGGGTATTTGCTTCCCGGTCAAATGTGATGGAGCTCCTGACATTAGCCCGCTCTATGCCGCGAAGCATAATGGTTTCCCCTACTTCGCTCACATCCAGAACAATCCCCAGGAATTGCAGAAAATGGTTCCCATTACCCAGCTTGATATAGATTTGAAGGCCGACCACCTACCAAACTTCAGCTTCATCGTACCCGACCAGTGCCATGATATGCATGGCGCACCACCCTATTGTGTGGATGATGGGAAGCCAGGCTCGGTCACCGATAACTTCCTTGTCAGTCAAGGCGATGCCTACATTGGGACGCTTGTGAAAAAAGTCATGGATTCATCGATATGGTCCAATGGCAATAATGCTATTGTCATTACATTTGATGAAGGGAACAACGCACAAAGCCGCATCGTTACCATTGTGATCGCGAATCACGGCTCGCGCGGCTTGCGAGATAGCACGCCCTACAACCACTACTCCCTCCTTCTGACTATCGAAAAAGTGTTTGGTCTTGGATGCCTGCAGAATGCATGTGATAGTGACACTATCAGGCCCATGGTTCTGCTGTTTGCAAGTTAATCCATGCTTTGACCAGTAAGTTTTTTGTATAGATTGTGAGGAGTAAATACTATGAACCGATTGAAGCTAACCATCCTTTCGTGCGTGCTACTGGCAGTAACGATAATCGCGGCCGTACTTTTGAGAACCGGTCAAATCAAAGCGGTGGGAGCAATCGCTTCCCCTCAAGGGAAATGCGGTGGTTGGAGTCTCGTCCCTAGTCCGAATGCGACCACAGGAGATAACGCGCTGGGAGCTGTGGCCGCAATCTCTGCAAGTGATATCTGGGCCGTCGGAAACGCAGTCATTAACCCGGATTTGATCTCACAAACGCTGACCGAACATTGGAATGGCACGAGCTGGAGTGTTGTCAGCAGCCCCAATGTCGGATCTTCAGATAATTTTCTACTAAGCGTAGCCGCCGTTTCAACAAGTGATGTCTGGGCCGTTGGGAACTATCTTAATAGCAGCGGCATCCCGCAAACACTGATCGAGCATTGGAATGGTACAGACTGGAGTATTGTCAGCAGTCCCAATGTTGGCACATCAGATAATTTACTCTTTGGAGTAACTGCTATTGCCTCGAATGATGTCTGGGCCGTTGGTTACTATCAGGATGAGGCGGCTTCCTTTCATACTCTGATTGAACACTGGGATGGCACGAGTTGGAAGGTAGTGAGCAGTCCGAATATTGGTTCTTCGAATAATCTTCTTTATGCCATAACCGCGCTTTCCGCCAGCAATGTTGTGGCCGTAGGACAATATCTCAACACCAGTGGTCCGGGTGAGGCGCTGATCGAACAGTGGAATGGTACGCGCTGGAGCGTTGTCAGTAGCCCAAAGACGGGATCAGCCAGCAACGTCCTTTTTGGGATCACAGCCACTTCCACCGGCAATCTATGGGCTGCGGGAGAGATTGAAAGCGATAGCAAGCCACTCCAAACCCTTACTGAGCAGCAAAACGGCACGCGTTGGAGCATTGTCTCCAGCCCCAATGCAGGTTCAGCAGACAATAAGTTGTTTGGAATATCGGCCATTTCCAACAGCAGCATCTGGGCGGCTGGCAATTACCTGGATAAGGCCGGAAATGCTCAGACGCTGATCGAATACTGGAATGGCGCTCGCTGGCTCATTATGCATAGCCCAAGTCCGGGATCAGGTGATAACATCCTGGGAGCGGTGGTAGCCCTCTCTCCCAATGATGTCTGGGCTGTTGGAGGCTACGATAATGGTGGTTCTACCCGCACGCTAATCGAACATTATTGCTGATTGGCAAACGGTACCACTTCAAGTACATAGGGATAAGGCTCAGGCACCACCGAGCTTGCAAGCGCGCCCAGGATGCATATATACGGGAGAAACGACTGTTGCTTGCTGCTCGTCGGGTGCCCAGAGCCGCCCCTTTTTCGCGAGGACGAATACGCTCCTTGATCTTTTGGACAGGGCCTTGATTTGTGATATGATCATGGCATGAGTACATATAAGACCGATCCGCGCATCGACGACTACATTCAGACGCTCCCTGCCTGGCAACAGGAGATTTGCCACCAGGTGCGAGATCTGGTACATGCTGCCGACCCGGAGGTGTTGGAGACGATCAAACGCACCAGGCAGCCCTATTTTACGCTCAGCGGCAACATCTGCGCGCTATTGGGAGCGAAGGATCATCTCAACATCTTCATCTACGACCCTATTGTTCCCGATCCGGAGGGCATTATCAATCAAGGGCAGGGAAACCTGACAGCGCGGGCGATTCAAGTCCATCAGGGTGAAACCATCAACCGGCGCGCCCTTTTGAACCTCTTTCAAGCCATTATCGCCAATAACCGTGCGGGCGGCTGGCGCAAGCTCAAAAGGAATCAGTAGGACCTTGCGTAAAGAGTCAGGCAGTGAGCCCTTTATGGTTTCTTAAGCCATTGAGCCACATCCGGTGCGAAGTAGCTGATAATCATATCCGCGCCGGCGCGTCGTATTCCCGTTAAAACTTCCATCACGATGCGCTTTTCATCGATCCAACCCTGCTTAGCCGCGGCCTTGATCATGGAGAACTCGCCGCTGACATTGTAAGCGGCGATGGGCAAGTCGCAGTGGTCTCTTACCTGGCGAATCACATCCAGGTAGGCCAGCGCGGGTTTGACCATGACGATATCCGCTCCTTCGGCGATGTCTAAGTCTATCTCACGTAATGCCTCGCGCACGTTGGCCGGGTCCATCTGGTATGAACGACGGTCACCGAATTGCGGCGCGGAACCGGCGGCCTCACGGAATGGACCGTAGAAGCCGGAAGCGTATTTGGCGGAATAGGCCATAATGGGAGTCGCGGAAAAACCATGCTCGTCCAGCGTGCGGCGAATGGCTCCAACGCGTCCATCCATCATATCCGAGGGCGCTACCAGGTCTGCTCCTGCCTCGACATGTGAAAGCGCCATGCGCGCCAGCAGTTCCAATGATTCGTCGTTTTGCACGCTGCCATTATGGATTACGCCGCAGTGTCCATGACTGGTGTATTCGCACAAGCAGACATCGGTCATCACAAGCAGATCAGGGGCCTCTGCTTTGAGACGACGTATGGCCTGTTGAATAATCCCCTCGGAAGCGTAGGCTTGCGATCCTGATTCGTCCTTTTCCGAGGGGATGCCAAACAGCAGCACCGCAGGAATACCGAGATTGACGATGCGCTCCGCTTCGCGCCCAAGGTATTCTAAGGGCCACTGCATGATGCCCGGCATGGCGGAGATCTCACGTGGCTCGGTGAGGTCTTCGGCTATGAAAAGTGGGTAGATGAATTGCTCGATGCTCAAATGAGTTTCGCGTACAAGCCCACGCAATTTTTCGTTTTGCCGTGTCCGGTGCATGCGTACCGTAGGAAATGTACTCATAATTCTTTGCTCCTACTCTGTTTCTCGTAATGCCAGTTTCACGCTTTTCACTGTGTGCTCGATCATTTCGTCTGTTAAGGCCAGCGAGATGAAACAGCCTTCGAATTGAGATGGGGGCAGGTACACGCCTTGCTCCAGCATGTGCCAGAAAAAGCGGGCAAAGCGGGCCGTATCGGACATTTTGGCGCTGGCGTAATCAATTACCTTTTTGGCCGTAAAGAACAGGCAGAAGATGGCGCCTATACGAACTATCTGCGCGGGTCCGCCGGTCTGATGCAGTACTTGCTCGACGCCGTTGCAGAGCAGTTGTCCTTTGTGTTCGAGCGTTTCGTAGATGCCGGGCTTGCGCAATTCTTTGAGGGTCGCGATACCGGCGGCCATCGCCAGGGGATTGCCTGAAAGCGTGCCGGCCTGGTACATTGGCCCTAAAGGAGCAACCAGTTGCATGATATCGCGCCGCCCGCCATAGGCACCTACCGGCAATCCCCCACCGATGATTTTGCCCAGGCAGGTCAGATCGGGTACGATGCCGGTGCGCTCCTGCATGCCGCCTAATGCCACGCGAAAGCCGGTCATGACTTCGTCGAAGATCAGCAAGGCTCCATATTGTTGGGTCAGGTTCCTGAGCTTTTCCAGGAAACCGGGCAATGGCAGAACGAGTCCCATGTTGGCGGCGGCGGGTTCGACGATGATGGCCGCGATATCGTTTGGATGAGCGCGAAAGAGCGATTCGACGGTTTCAGCATCGTTGTAGGGAGCAATCAGGGTGTTGCTTGTAGCCTCTGCCGGAACGCCTGGGCTATCGGGCAGGCCCATAGTCGCGACGCCCGAACCGGCCTGCACCAGCAGCATATCGGCGTGACCATGATAGCAACCGCTGAACTTGATGATTTTGTTGCGACCGGTAAAGGCTCGTGCCAGGCGCAACGCACTCATGGTCGCCTCGGTGCCTGAGTTGACGAAGCGTATCATCTGAATCGATGGCACGCATTCCATGACCAGTTGCGCGAGTTCGTTCTCGGCGGCAGTCGGTGCTCCGAAGCTGAAACCTCGCGCTGCTGCTTCGGTCACGGCTTGCAAGACCGGAGGATAAGCATGTCCCAGGATCATCGGCCCCCAGGATTGGACGTAATCAAGGTAGCGATTTCCATCTACATCATAAAGATAAGGGCCATTGGCATGGTCTATGAAGATGGGATTGCCCCCCACAGCGCGAAAGGCGCGCACGGGACTGTTGACTCCGCCCGGCATCAGTTGCTGAGCCTCGGCGAAAAGCTCACGTGAGTGAGCCAGCTCCAGCCCGGTATCGGCTTGATTACTCATATGTTAACAACCTCATCACGCTCCGATTGCTTCAAGTATCTCGTCCAATGGCTGGGCCACGCAGGTGAACATCGGTGTATCGCGCAGAGTGTAGCGGCTGGCCTCAGTCTCGCGCAGTTCCTGAACCAGGTCGAGGAAATCGCTGATGTTATCCGTCTCAAATGCTACCACAAATTCCTGGTCATCGAGTCCAAATGAATAAGTGGTGTTGAGGGATACCGAGGGATATTTCAGGCCCATGCGAATATGTTCGTTCATCATGCGTTTTCGCTCTTCCAGGGGCAGGGCATACCAGGGGCGTGTCTTCACGAATGGATAGACAAAGAGATATTTCTTGTCTTCGGGAGTGATGACCAGGCGCGGGTCGTGGGCGCCACGAGCGTTTTTGCCAACGTAGACGGAGCGTTTGGTCATTGAAAGAAAAGCATGAGTCTCGCGCAGGTATGGTCCCATACTGCTGCGCCGGATTTTACTGCTGATACCCTGCAGGTCGCTGACATCATAGGTAGCCTGCCAGAGCATAAAATCGCAATCGGATCGCAATCCATAGAGGGCATAGCTGCGCATAAGGGCATGCTCTGCATGTTCTTCAAAGATTTGGAGCAGTTCTTGCTTCCCCTGCTGGCGTTTCTCAAGTGGCAATAACTGCCATTGGGGATCGAGTTTGTAAAAGGTAAAGCGCACCAGCTGGCGTGGCTGTTTCGGTTTTGCCGGCGTAACAGCCTGTTGGGGCTGCGCTATGATTGTTGAATCTGCCATATTGTTTCCTCGTCTTGAATGATTGCCTTCACAAGGCCGTTGATAGTGAACTCTTGCGCCTCGATATGTACATCCAGGTCGAATTCACGCGCGGTCTGTGAAGTGATGGGGCCGATACAAGCAATTTTGGGGCGAGCTTGCCGCACGAGATCGCTAAATTCGTTCGTGAAGCCTGGCTCGCACTGCTGAAGCCATTGCATAAAATTACGCACTGTAGAAGAACTGGTAAAGGTGATGATATCGAGCTGCCGGTTCCGGAGTAGGCGCACGACTTCAAGCCCTCTCTCGTCACCGGCGGCTGCAGAAACGGTAAAATAGGCCGCTACTTCGTCTACGATGGCGCCCGCCTGTTGCAGTCCGGTAACCAGCACCTTACGGGCTTCCGCGGCACGTGCCAGTAATATGCGCTGCCCTTGCAGGGATTTGCCGGTTTGATACGCGTCGTCGATGAGAGCGGCGACGACGCTTTCGGCCACATATTCGCCAGGTACGATGCTGGCGGCGATACCGTATTGAGACAACGCCGCGGCCGTCGCGGGGCCAATGGCGGCGATATGTGTACTGCCCATATCCTGTGCTGTGTATCCCAGTTCGCGCAAGCGCTCGAAACAGATAGTGACGCCATTGGCGCTGGTCAATACAAGCCAATCATATCCATTCGCGCAAAGTCGTCTCAAAGCATGATCCAGAGGTGCCCAATCTGCCGGGGGTATGATGCGAATTGTTGGGAACTCAACAGGCAAGGCGCCCAATGAGCGTAAAAGCGCGCTGAATGTTCCCGCCTGCTCCCTTGTGCGTGTTACCAGGATGCGTTTATTGCGCAATGGTAACGCTTTCACCGCGCTTTCAGACATGCTGTCGCTCCTGCAGGCGCGTATCGTTCAGGGTCTCTATGATCCCGGCGGCGCCTTGTGCTAGCGCTTGCTCGGCCAATTGGATGCCCAATTGTTCGGCGCTCTCAATGGAAGTTTCCGCTGTCCAGGGGATACTTTGTTGTACTCGTACCTGGCTCTGACCATCAAGGCTGGTAACCAATCCCTGCAAGGTAAGTTGACCATCCACGATTTCGCCGTAGGTCGCGATGGGAAGGTAGCAACCGGCACCCAGGCGGCGCATAAACATGCGTTCGGCGGTTGTTGTGGCCCGCGTCTCCAGGTCGATTAAGGGAGCAATCAAGGCCTGCATCTCAGGTTCATCGCGTATTTCCAGCGCTAAGGCTCCCTGTCCCGGCGCGGGCATCAATGTTTCAACCGGAAGATAGGTCACGCGCTCTACCAGGCGGTCCTGGATGTGCAGGCGGTGCAGACCGGCGGCGGCCAGGACAATCGCGTCATAATCCCCGGCATCAAGCTTGCGCAGCCGCGTATCAACGTTTCCGCGTAGTGATAAAATGTCTGCTGCTGGAAAAAGTGCGCGAATCTGGGCTGTACGACGCAGGCTGCATGTGCCGATACGCAAACGAGCCTGCGTGTGATCACCAGGGATTGTCCCTACATAAGATGGATGCCAGACGAGCACGTCGCGTACATCCTCGCGTGTACCTGCCGCGACGACACGCAATCCCTGCGGCTGGACTGTAGGCAGGTCTTTCAGGCTGTGTACTGCCAGGTCAATACGTTTCTCAGAAAGGGCACGTTCGATTTCCATCACAAAAACGCCATCACCGCCGATCTTCGTCAGGGGCATGTGCGTGTTATTGTCGCCGGTTGTGTGAATCTGCTCGATGGTGATGTCAAGGCTCGGCCACTGCTGTTGTAGCCGGGCGACCACCCATTGTGTCTGTATCATCGCCAGTTTGCTGGCCCGCGTTCCTATGATTATCCGTTTCATCTATTTTCTCTTCTAAATCAAATAAATATCGTAAAGCCTCGGCGTAGATATGCCCCTGGCCCTCGGCGGCAGCGGCTTTGAGGCGCACCATCGGCGTATGCAATAGTTTGTTCATAAGGCGTGTGGTGAGCTCTTGCACGGTTGCCATCTCGCGTTCTGTGAGAGAAGATGACAGGTGCTGCATGGCACGTGCCAATTCCTGTTGGCGCAGGCTATCTACGTGGCGGCGCAGGTCGCTAATGGTACCGACGACGTTGAGCGAGCGCCGCCAGCGGTCAAAGGCGCTCGCCTCTTCGACGATGATCGCCTGTACCTGTTCAACTTCCTGGAGGCGCAGGTGTATGCCCGCGTCTACACTTGCCTGGAGGTTATCCAGGTTATAGAGGTACACCCCGGGTAAGTTCGCCACCTCTGGTTCCACGTCGCGGGGCAGCGCGATATCTATCAGCAGTAATGAGCGTCCATTGCGTTGCTGTACGACCCGCTGCATCATTTCAAAGGTGATGAGAGCGAGGGGAGCAGTCGTGGAAGTGATGACGACATCAGCTTCTGCCAGCGATGTGGCCAGTTCGGTGAACGAGCGGTGGGTCGCGCCGAAGCGCTGTGCCAGGACCAGGGCATTGGCCTGGGTGCGATTGATAATGGTAAGCTGGCGCGCTCCCTGGTCACACAAATTGGCCGCAGCCTGCTCGCTCATTTTACCGGAGCCTACCAGCAGGATACGAGCCTCGTTCAGGTCAGGGAAAAGCCGGTTTGCGAGCTGCACCGCGACATAACTGACCGAGGCGGCATTGCGGCTGATGCCTGTTTCGCTGCGCGCGCGCTTCCCGGCCACCAGCGCAGCGCGGAAGAGGGCCGAAGTAATCGGGCCGGCATAACCACCACCGTGGGCAATTTCCAGCGCCTCCGCGACCTGCCCTTGAATTTGTGGTTCGCCGGGTACAAGAGAATATAATCCACAGGCAACACCTAAGAGATGCAATACTGCCTGTTCGTCAACGAGAAAGTAGCAATATTGCTCAAACTCTTCACGCCTGACCTGGCGCGATTCGCTCAGGATGTGGAGCAGATTCGATCTTCCCCCTTCGATCTCAGGACAGATAGCATACAGCTCTATGCGATTACACGTTGAGATCAGTACAGCTTCCTGTACCAGTTCTTTGGCCCGCAAGAGAACCTGGGAAATCTGCCGTGGGGAGCAGGCCAATCGTTCGCGCAACTCGATGGGCGCTGACCTGTGATCAACGCCGATAGCTAAAATATGCACTCAAAACCCTCGTAAATCTCAAAAAATTTAGCAACCTATAGAGATTTTAGCAGTATTTTCCCTGGAGTCAAGGTTCGTAGGTGCCAGATTTTCCTTGCCAGAATTTTATCAGGTAAACACCTTATTTTTTGTAGTGTTCCGGTGTTTCATCTCGCTTTCCCTCTTGTCGCTCGATGCTCAATATGCTAGTATCACCAGAGTATATAACATAGCAGGAGTAAACCATGGCGGATCAATCTGAAATTACTACTCAAGCCCAGGATGAAATAGAAGATACTGTCACTGATACAGCGGAAAAAACGATCCAACCTGTGCCGGCAACAACAGCTTCGAAGGTGGAAAAGGAACGTAGCTTTGATTGGTTGACGATGGGAGTAGTCGTGCTTATCGCGGCATTCTTCGCGATAACTGCGCGCTTTCAAGCTCAACCTGCTAATTCACTGCTGCCCATAGCTGTACTCAGTGCCACTGGCTGCGGCCTGTTTGTCACGGGGCTGCGCAAAATTCGCGCTATGCAAGGAGCGGGGGTTTGGGAAGCAGGTCTGGGCGGTTTTTTTATGGCGATCTTTCAATTTCTGGTCGCCATTACCTATCCAGGCGTTTTCAATACGCTTACAACGAGCCAGGCTGGGCTGCAAGGTTTTCTCAATACATGGGGCCTGGTTCTGGTGGCTTCGATTGTTTTCAGCATAGTCGGCGTGGCACTCGGCCAGCTCGCCTTCGCGTCGCGCTCGTTACCGGCCAAAACTCAACTATCTGAAGCATTAGAGGAAGCAGGCGATGGAGTTGTTGAAGATACGCAGGGCGACGACACGGCTGCTGAGAAAAGTCAGGCTACTCTGGTCAATAACGATGAGGACGATTCTGCCGCGAGAGATGAACACGAGACGCAGGCGGCGGATGTCGAAAGCACGGGCATATCTCAACCGGCGCGTTCATTCCTCAGCTATGTTATTGCGCTGCTGCTGCTCGGCTTAGCGCCAACAATGGTTGGATACCTGTTTTCTGCTGCCTATAGTTTTGTGCTGAGTTTGAATGGATTTGCGCTGAGTCCCTATCCAACGCTGCGCCTGCTCAGTGCTTTACTCCCCTGGCAAGTGCCAGCGCCTCTAAATTTGAATGGCAGCACCGGCAACTTCATCATTTTCAGTCTGCTATGGTACATTCCTCTCTTCTTTGGGAACCCGTCATGGTTCGATCTGCAGGCGCTTGAGCCTCTCGTTTTCAATGGAGCTGCCCTGGCTTTACTTCTCATCGCGGTTTATAAACAGGATGCCAGTGCAAACGATTCGTCCTCTCTTATGAACTGGAAGGCTTACCTGCTTTTAGAGTTTTTGTTAGGCTTCATTATCGTGTTTCCCGCCGATTTATGGCTATTGCAGGGGATTAAGGGAATCCTGCAATTGCAGGGTGTTGCCATACCGATACGCAGCCTGGAAGTCTTGAATCCGCTCACATTTATACTCAACCTCATTACCGGGCCTCTCATTTGTGTGGCAATAGGTATACTTTTGCGCAAGATGAGAAAGCGGCTCTTCGGTGTTACCAGGTAGAGCTGATAAACATTGGCCTCCTCATACGTTAATACAGACGAAAGTAATAGTGTGTTGCCATCCTGAACAGTTTGTGCAAGTATAAAGTAGGATGAGCTATACGCATTTGTAGGTAGGACCCGAATGAGCGTAGGGTTGGCTTGATCGCATCCAGGGGACCTCATTCGATATTCGGAAAAATAAGCAATGAGCCATTGTCAGAAGTGTAATGCGGAACTACCGGATGGCGCTCGCTTTTGTGGTAAATGTGGTTTTGCCCAACTGCCTGCCGGGGCGTTTTCTGTTGTGGCTACTCAGACCCCTCAAGGGGCGGTCGTGAATGCCGTAGAAACGGAAGATGCTGTCAAACCGGTAGCTGACACTCCGCCGGTATCCCCGGCCGTTTCGCTCATTCCTACCAGAACCGTGCATCCCGGTCTCAAACAAGCGACTTTACCAGGGGGGGCTGGTAGTGCTTTCTTGCGCCCTCCTGATTCCGAACCGCTTAAAAAAATTGTTGGGGAAGTACAAGTATTTCCAACACTAGGACAGCGAGAGCCAGCAAGCGATATGATACCTGAGACGCCAGAACCGGGCGTTACCCGGTCTTCTGAATCTGAACCGGTAAAACAACCGGAAACAAAAGGACAGATCATTACGACACCACCTGCTCCATCCGTGCCTGTTACAAAGTCCGTGCAGTTCAAGTCCAGAGCGTGGAGCGGCACTTCAGGGGGCAATTCGCAACAGCCGGCGCCCGAACAATCGCAGGCCGGGCCGGCAAATATGCCTGATCCTGTGAGTTTGCCGGGTATGCAACCACCACTTGCTGGGAGATCTCCAGGTCTGATTCGCCAGGTTGGATTCTCTCCATCGCCACTGCAGCCGGCCTCGCCTTCAACGCCTGTACAACAGGGATTATCAACACCGGCGCAATCGGGGCAGGTACCTGTGAAACCGGGGAGTGTGCCTGCATTTCCTCCTATAGTGCCGCCACCGGCAGCATCCGGTTCATCAATGCAACAACCTGTTGCGCCTGCTCAAAATAGTCAGTTTCCTTTCGAGCCAGGACAACAACAGGTTGTGAGGGAATCAAGCCCGTCTCCCTGGCAAAGACCAGGCGCGGGCAATCGCTCTCCCTGGCAGGCTGCTGGTGTGGTTGATAAGCCACAATCCGATCCGATAGATGTTTTCGGAGTGGCTGAGCCGGAGCTTGGGAGATTAGGTAGCACCAGCAAGGCAGCAGAACACTGGCGCCAGAGCTGGCGTGACCGGCAGCGAGCTGAGGCGGGTCCCGCGGAAGGCGTATCGAGGGGACATGCGCACGTTCCTATGCCCCTCATGGCTATGCAACAGAGCCTGGCACGAATGCGCGCCATTATTCTCGCCAATAAAGAGCAGGATACCCAGCCAAAAAATCTTGGTTTCTGGATTACCCTCTTGCTCATGTTTTGTTTGATTGGTGGCCTGGGAGCCTACATCATCTCTTCGTATATACCCAACTCACCACTCGGCAGCGCGCGAGTCGTACCACCCGCAAGCCCGGCTCAACCCTCGCTGGTAGCGCAGAATACTACTATTGAAACAGGTCAATCACTCCATGTACATGGTGATCACTTTGGCTCCAACCAGGCGATCAGCTTTTTACTCGATACAACACAGCCTATCGTGGATGCATCTGGGCACAATATTTCTGCTCAGACCGACGCTCAGGGAACATTTGACGCGAACATTCCTGTCGGAAACGATTGGGCGACCGGGAACCACGTGATCGAGGCTATGGATAGCGGCAGCAATCAATTTGCCTATCTGACGATTAATGTCTTACCCGCGGGTACTCCATCGGCTACAAGCAACAATCTGACCCTGTTATTCAATGGGCAACCTCTACACGAGCTTTCGTTTACGGCAGTGGTTGGGCAGGATAATCCCAGCCAGCGATTTACGCTTGAGAATACCAGTGGCGCCCCGTTGAAATGGTCGGCCACTGCTGCCGCCGCCAATAATTTAACCTGGCTGGTCATCAATGATAACCACACCTCCGGCACTTTGAATATATCCGGCACCGATTCCATCGGCGTCAGCGCGATTATCACCGGCTTGCAAAGCAGTAAGGTGCCTTACAAGGGGCAGATTATTTTTACCATTAATGACAGCGAACAGTTGACACTGCCTGTACAATTGACGGTAAACGATGCGCCATCAGAACTGGTTTTCAGTCCTGATCCCATCATTGCTCACTATTTGCCTGGTGGGACCTGTCAAAGCGGGGCAGCATTGACGTTGATCAATCTTGGCGAACAGGTGATTAGCTGGAAGTTGGGGATAGATGGCAATACCAGCGCTCATCTCCATTTTTCGTCTGTTCAAGGCCAGTTGGCGCCATCTGACGAGTCAACGCCTCAGTTCAGCTCGACGCAGGTTGTAACTCTCACGTGTTCAGGCGTTCAAGCTGGGAGCAGTTATACCGTTACACTGTATGCCAATGGCGCTCAATGGAGCGAGCAAATTTTCATTCAAACATGATCTGGCCGGTTCGCGGCCTGGGAGGATGCCTGAAGTTTTATGAGTGACCCACGTTTACTTGCCGTTTTCGCCGTTGTTTTTATCCTCCTGGGAGTGTATAACGTGATGTCCGGACTGCGGCGCATGCGGGCAGCACGGATACAGCAGCAGCGGCTTGTCTGGTACCGGCAAATCAATATTTTGACCGGTACGGAGTATGTCCTGCTGGCACTGGTGTTTCTGGTGAGCATCGGTTTCAATACCGGAACGCTTCCGGCAAGTCTGAAAAGTATCGTTATCCCGCTGTACCTGGTGCTTCTGCTAGCGGCTGCGATACTCGCTGGCCTGGTTATTCGTCAGGGGATCAGCAATGCACGGCAGGCGCGCGCGCAATCGACTACGCAAACCGCGCGCAGCAGCGGAGCGAGCAGGGTAAATTCGACTATGGAAACCGAGCCGGTCGAGGTAACAAGCACTGTGAACGCCGAACGGCGGCGCGCTCGCCGCAAAAATGCTGCCGCCGCGCGCCGGAGACGAGCCGGAAAAGCGTAATATCCAACCATCACAACCCCTCAAGCACCAGTTGCAGATCGTAGGCACTCAGCTGGGCATCAAAATGAGCAATCAGGCGCGTAATGCGACATGAGACATTTTGACCGCTGCCGATTGGAGCGCCACTGTCAGTAAGTGTGATGCCGTCCAGTAATTGCAACGCCGGATTCAATGGGACTGATACGGTGTGTGTCACCTGCGTGCGTACCTCCTGGGCCATGAGAAAGCTGGCTTTTTGCGCGCATTGTGTTGTGCTCATGAGTTTCTGATCGATATGATGGAGCAAGCGCTCCAATCCCACAAGATGTACATGAGCATCATCATAGGCTTCGGCTGTGGTCAATGAGCCGGGAACGCCTCCCGCCGGCGGTTTGCCACTCACAATGATATGATTCGCGCGCAGGTCATTGCTGCCAAAACTCACCAATTCAATCTCTGGCTGGTAGTTCCATACCGGTAGGTCGGCGTTTGAGAGTTCATGAAATTGGAGTACTTCGTTCTGATCGAGGAAGTACGCCAGGCCATAGGTAGCGCAAAGTTCGTCCAGGGCATGGCGGTAAAGTTGACCGGCTTGCAAGACGAAGGAGGGTACGACCTGGCTCATCTGGGAAGTTGTGGGTAGTGAGAGGTTGAAAAGACCGGCACGTGCCGCAACTTCGTTAACCAGGTAGCTCAATGTCGCGTTGCTGTACGCATTCTGATAGCGCGATTGGACATCCAGGTTGCGGGATACGTCGAGTCCTACCAGCAGCAAGTGATTCTCCTGTGGCGAACGCACGAAATGTATTTGCTCCAGGTGATACATGCCAACCTGTACGACATCGGGAGTCAATGGGGGCGTGCCTACCTTATAGCCCTCACTTAAAACTAGCGTTGCGTTCAATCCAATGGGTTGATAGTTGTTGTCGGTGGTCACGAAGGCGTTGTAGATGCCGCGTGCATTATCAAGGATTACTTCCAGGCGAGCAGGTGTGCCCTGCTGCTCGTGACGCTGGTAGGATAAAATGGACGCCGAAACATCCAGGTACTGCGCGGGATTCGAGACCTGGAATGCCGGAGCGCTGAAGACTATCGGGAGAGCAGCGACATAGTAACGAGACCCGGCATTGCCACTATGAGGCACGGGCAATTTGAATGCGCTCACGCCATAACTGCATGTGATATCGTGCATAATCAGCCCGTTCGACCAGTGAACGAGGTCAGCGGACTGCCTCAGACGTGGGTAGCTATAGACCGAGCCGGATAAGACGCCATTATCGAATTCAACGCATGCCAGGGTATAGATTCCATCGGCCAGCGACAAACGGGGCGCAATACGACCTATAGCAGTGCTGGTGGCCGGAGCAATCACTGAACTGCTGCTCCAGCTGCCACCCGATGGGTTGTAAATGCACGAGAAGAGGCTATAGCTATCAGAGTAAACAATGGTGTAGGTCAAATGAGCCCAGGCAACGGCAACACCTGCCCCAGAGTTGATGGTTGGCAGCGTCCAGGTTGCAAGGGCAGACCAGGTGCCACCGGAGTAGAACGAGCAACCCATCGCTTCGCCCCCGGTTACATCGTAAAGGAAGAAGACATCGTTATTGCCCGCGCTGCCAATGCCCTTGATTAAGGCCGACGATGGAGGGGAAAGAACGCTGGCAGGCCCTGTCCAGGTGATACCATTATCGGTCGATGTCCATACCCAGAGATTGTTTCCGCCTGTGCCGCGCTGTGCGAAGGCTCGCAAGGTGCCGGAGGAGTTGGAAATGGCGCAACCACCATCCTGGAACATTAGTCCCGCCGATCCTGGCAGTGTAACCCAGGCGCTGCTGGCCCATTGTGATGCCTGAGATGGGTCGGTAATGCGTTGCACCTGGAAATTGCAGTTGAAGCCGGTGCCACCGCGAGTCACCTGTACCCGCACAATACTATTGTCGTTGGCGATACAGGCATCATTCCACGCATCCGCCGTTCCAGGGTTTTGATACTGTGCATAATGGAGAACATGATCTTCGATGGTCAACTTGACTGCCGGAATGCGTGTGGTGTTATTGAGCGCCGCGGTAAGCGCGCTGTCGAGGGAACGAACCATGTGGAGAAACCTTTCTGAAGGATTGGTATGGTAGAGGGTTATTAAGAGGAGACGAACATAGCTGCTCGCTTGCTTCTAGTATAGTCTGTAAATAAGAAGATTTCAAGGCCCAGGGCTTGTGAATTATTGCAGGCCGACTTTGGAGAAACCAAGCAAGGCCAGAGCTTCGTGAGGACAGGAGGCAAAATGACGACGACTGGCTCGGATGTGGCAAGAGCCAGAGCGATGGATGAGGGT